>Ga0118677_10002576_pt1 | contig 36103 bp, 21 predicted proteins | sample AliMusrvi5mmetaG_FD_86154 | JGI IMG/M metagenome (GOLD analysis project Ga0118677, IMG submission 86154)
TTTCACTACTCCATGTTTCTGCAAAAAATCAGCCGCGATTTTCGACGGCGGGTTTTTATCAGCTTGAAGGTACAGGTCGCCAGGCTTATTCGCTGAACATCGCATGGCGGTTTCTTAAATCGGATGTAGCCAATGCCGAATCGCCTGGTTTTGACGACAGTAAATGGGAAGTCGTTTCCCTTCCTCACGGATTGGAATACCTCCCTTTGGATGCCAGCGGTGGAGTCAATTACCAGGGGCCGGCCTGGTACCGCAAACATTTTACACCCGACAATGCCCTGAAAGGTAAAAAGCTTTTTCTCCATTTCGAAGCCATTATGGGCAAATGTCAGGTGTGGGTAAACGGGAAATTGGCTACGGAGCATTTCGGAGGATATCTGCCCGTTATCGCTGATGTGACAAACCTGCTTAAATGGAATGAGGAGAATATTATTGCGGTGAAAGCCGACAACAGCAACGATCCGATGTATCCCCCCGGAAAAGCGCAGGAGATGCTCGACTTTACCTACTTTGGAGGTATTTACCGCGATTGCTGGCTGATAGCGCATAATCAGGTGCATATAACCGATCCGAATTTTGAAAATGAGGTGGCAGGGGGAGGACTTTTCGTCTCTTATGATAAAGTTAGCGATAAGAGTGCCGTTGTAAATCTGAAAACCCATATCCGCAATGAATCGTTGAAAGATTTTGCGGCCACCGTTGTGTATGAATTAAAACAAGCGGATGGGAAAGTAGTCAACAGCACCTCTCAGAAATTAAGTCTGATTAGCGGAAAGGCCTCCTATTCCATCAGAAACTTCGAAGTAAAATCGCCTAACTTATGGAGCCCGGAATCCCCATACCTATACCAGCTTAACGTTTTTATCAGAGATAAAAAAGGGGCTGTTATCGATGGTTATACCAAACGGATTGGAATCAGGAGTATTGAATTTAAACAAAAAGAGGGACTTTGGATCAATGGAAAACCTTATGGGAAAATAATGGGAACCAATCGGCATCAGGATTTTGCCGTGATAGGGAATGCACTCCCCAAGACGTTGCAATGGTGCGATGCTAAAAAGCTCCGGGATGCCGGGATGAAAGTAATCCGTACCCATTATGTGATCGACCCGGCATTTATGGATGCCTGCGATGAATTGGGAATATTTGCTTTAGTCGAAGTGCCAGGGTGGCAATTCTGGAATAATGTCCCGGTTTTTGGAGAAAGAGTCTATTCAGACATTAGAAATATGATTCGGATTCACCGAAACCATGCTTCGCTTTTCTTATGGGAACCGATTTTGAATGAGACTTCCTATCCTAAAGATTTTGCAAAAAATGCTGCCGATATTTGCAAACAGGAATATCCCTACCCATATAGTGAGGCGGCTTGCGATGATGGTGCCGATGGTTCAGAATATTTTTCCCTCCTGTTAAGGCCAACAAAGAATCTGAATCCTGGTAAAACCTATTTCACGCGAGAATGGGGAGATAATGCAGATGATTGGAATGCCCAAAATTCCGATAGCCGGACCGCCAGAGGCTGGGGTGAAGTGCCTATGCTTGTGCAGTCCCGGCACTATGCCGAAGGGTATGAAAATACCTGGTCTCAATCATCGCAGGTAATCGGTGGTTGCTTTTGGCATTCGTTCGATCATCAGAGAGGTTATCATCCCGATCCTTTTTACGGAGGGATTATGGATGCGTTCCGTCAGCCAAAATTGTCCTATTATATGTTTATGTCACAACGCGATACAGTGAAACGCAATTTGATTGCAGAAACTGGTCCCATGGTCTATATCGCGCATGAGATGACTCCCTTCTCTCCTAAAGATGTAACGGTCTATTCCAATTGTGATGAAGTGCGGTTGACAGTATTTAAAGATGGAAAACAATATAGTTTTAAAAAAGATGGTCAACGCGTTGGAATGCCATCTCCAATTATTGTCTTTAATAACGTCTTTGATTATATGGCCTGTAAAGGTTTGGCGAGGGCAAAAAAACAGGATGATTGCTATTTGCTGGCAGAAGGTTTCATCGGCGGAAAGGTCGTAACCTCGTGTAAACGCTATCCTGCTGAACGACCTGATCATATCCGGCTGCGATTGGATGACGATGGTGTAGATTTAGTTGCCAATGGTTCCGACGTTGTATCGGTCATTGCTGAAGTTGTTGATAAAAGGGGTACCGTCAAGCGGCTTAACAATAGCAGCATCAGGTTTACTATTGAGGGCGAGGGTCGGATAATCGGAGATGAAACCGTCGAAGCGAATCCGCGAACAATCAGCTGGGGATCTGCTCCTGTTCTGGTACAATCAACAACTAAAGCCGGAAAAATCCGGATCACCGCGTCAATGCTGCATGAGGGTTCACAAAGACCTGTTGGTGGCGAATTGATAATAAACAGTGTAGAAAATACCACACCAGAAATCTTCAGCCAAAAAGAATTGAAAATAATTGGTAATCAAACCGTTCAGAAAGTTCTAAAAGCTACCAATAAATCAGATTTGGAGGTTGAAAACCAAAAACTTCGCAAAGAACTGAATGAAATTAAAATCAAGGAAGTTGAAAAACAGCAAACCAAATTCGGTGTAGGGATAAATTAAAAATTAGAAAAAACATGAAAAAGTTCTATATCATTTTGGTTTTAGGTTTCGTTGGAATATTCAACTCATTTTGCCAAAACAAACCTATACCCTCGCATGGTTCTTATGAGAAAACCCCGGGGAAAACATGGGACAGAGGTTTTGTATCCGGGAATGGCCGGATGGGTGCCATTATGTTTGGTAATCCTGGGGAAGAAATTCTGGTAGCTAATCATTGTCGCCTGTATCTGCCTAAAGGGAACCGTGAAATTGTTCCTGATTTGAGTGGGGTTGTCGATACAATGAGACAAATATACAGAAAAGATCCTTCCTCTGCTGAAACGTTCCTGATGAGTGAAGCAAAAAAGCAAGGATTTAACGGGTTGGTCTTTACCGATCCTTTTCATCCGGGAATGTTTTTAAAAATAAAGCAGGTAACACAGGGAGCAATAAGGGACTATCAGCGAACCGAAGATTTTTCAACTGGTGAGGTAATCGCTTCATGGAAGGATGATCATGGCGAATACATCAGAAAAATGTTTGTCTCAAGACCCGACAATATGATTGTAGTTTCGCTTACCGGACCAACTCCCTGCGAAATTGAATTTGAAAAAATAACCCACGAATTGATTGCATCGGAACAGAAAACAGGTAAAGACCTGGTAACATACCACAATGTTTATAAAAAGGGTAAAGGAGGGTATGACGTTGCGGTGCGCATTATCAGGAATGACGCGGGGCGCAATACGCTTCTGCTTATCCGTATAGTACCTTGGAAAACGCCGCTTTCTCCTGATATTAGTGAAGCCTGGGCGTATTCTTTATCTAACCCGGATTTCAAAGCATGTGGCAATTTCAATCCAAAACCGGCTTTGACAGAGAGCTCGGTGATCAGTTTTTTGAAGAATGAAGATGCGAAATCACTGATTTCAAAGCTTGTAAAGAGCCTCAATTCTGAAGAGGGTGATTATTCCCAACTGTTGAACCAGCATATCCCATTGCATCAGGAATTGTTTGAGAGAGTCCGGTTAGATCTGAACGGAGGTCACGAACGGGAAATGACGACAACCGAACTGCTTAAAACTGCTACCTTGGAGAACAGGCTTCCCGTTGCACTGATGGAAAAGATGTATGATGCAGGAAGGTATACGTTGATATGCAGTGCAGGCGAAACCCTACCCAATTTACATGGAATATGGACAGGGACCTGGACCCCTGCCTGGTCGGGTGATTACACGCTGGATACTAATGTACAAGCTGCATTGGCTTCCTCATGCAGCGCTAACCTGACAGAGTTGCTTAAGGGGTATTTTAATGTAATGGAAAGTTTTTATCCTGAATGGAGGATCAATGCAAAGAGGATGTATGGATGCAGAGGTTTACTCACAAATGCCAGGGCTTCCAATACCGCTTTAATGCTTCATTGGGGTCGCTGGAACGGGAATTACTGGACTGCGGGGTGCGGATGGTTGGCCAGTTTTTTTACCCAATATGCCGATTACACCTGTGATGAGACATTTATTCGTAACCGATGTATTCCGTTGTTGAAGGATATCGCCACTTTCTATGAAGACTTTCTGGTAAAGAATAAACAAGGAGAATATGAGTTTATTCCCTCCTACAATCCGGAAACAAGCGCGGGGATAAATTCCTCGATGGATATTGAAGTGGCTAAGGAGGTTATTTCAAACTTGATACGTTACTCAAAACAATTGAATTTTGAAACTCAAAATTTGGCAAAATGGGAACAGATGCTGGAAAAATTACCAAAACTCAACCTGAAGAATGGGATTTTGGGTGAATTTCAGGATGGAAAAATTGAATCGAAACACCGGCACCATTCTCAGTTTTATGGATGTTACCAAAGTTTCGACACCATTTTTGAAAACAATCCTGTTTGTCGTATTGCAGCACAAAATAGTCTGCGTTTGAAGATCTATGGTTCTGATTATGCCAGTGGCGAACAAAGCTCATTCGGTCGTGTACAAAGTGGAATTTCAGCTGCTTACCTGGGAATGCCGGAGGAAGCTTATAGCAGATTGAAAGTTATGGCAGTTAAACAAAGCATGGAACCCAGCCTGATTACCACTCACGAACCTAATCAGGTAACATTTAATACGGATGGTAATGGAGGTATTCCCCAGATTGTATCCACCATGTTATTGCAAAGTCGCCCTGGTGTGATAAAATTGCTTCCTGCCCTTCCAAAAGAATGGCCTGACGGGAAGATTACAGGGATGTTGGCGCAGGGAGGTTTTGAAGTCTCCATTGAATGGAAGGAAGGAGAATTGAAAAGGGTACTTCTTAAATCAAATAAAGGAAATCCCACGAGACTTATTTACAAAGAAATGATCACTCAGGTTGATCTAAAGGCGGGTGAAGTAAAAGAGTTTTTGTATTGAATTTAGCAATTGAGGAAAAATGAAAAAATATTTATTTAGCATTTTGTTAATACTACTGGTATTATCTGTTCAGGCACAAGAGTTTGTTAAACTCTTTGATCACAAACAAGGCTGGGAAGCAATGATTAATAAAACGGATGGCACTATAAATTCCCTAACATTTAAAGATGGAACTGTTCTTAATTTTAGGACTGATTCATTATTTCGTGGACCTCGTTGGAACAATGCCAGTATTACAAATGTGGATACTAAAAATCTTGTTTTTTTAGGAAAAAAGGGAAGCATTAATTATTCATTGAAATATAAATCAGACCATGGTAATTTTGCGGTTGTTGTTGGAATAACAAATAATGGCAAAGAGGTTTATAGCCCAAAATTTGAACGTTTAAATATGGGGGTAAATACTGAAATGCAAAAATTCCCGGAATGGAATGATGTATTTTTCCCTACCCTTCTCCGGTGCGAAAAAACACATTTTTGGGGATATCTGATGACCCCTAAGGGAAAGATTGTTACTGTTGGCTCGGCCGACCCTATTGCCTCATACATTCTTAATTATCAATCTGGTCAACATCGTATATTTTCTTTTAGTTTGGATATGCTGCACGAACAACCTTTGCCTTCAAGGCATCCGGTTCAAACTTCATTGCAGCCGGGGGAGCACAAAAGTTGGACCATTATATTAAAACAGGCAGCCACATTGAGCGATGTAAAACCGACAATCATGACTTCGCTAAATATACCTGTGATTGATGCCGAACGATATTCTTTACAGGCAAATGAAAGCACAACGGTTACTATTCGCAGCAAAGAGGCGGTCATAGTAAAACTGACTGCACCGGATGGGAAAACAGAGCCAATTAACACCCACCCAAATGGTGCCAACGAATACTTTGTTAATCTGAGTTTGTCGCATGGGACTGGAGTTTACCTATTAGATGTTACTGACACGAAAGGGCACGTTTCGGAGGCAACTTTTTCTCAAATTCAACCCTATTCATGGTATATGGGAAAGGCACGCGAGGCGGCAATCCTGAATGGTCAACATGCCTCAAGCCACCTTGAACAATGGCTGGGGCTTACCTCGGGAGTGAATGCGGCACGCCATATACCAGATGTTAGCAAGGATGCCATTATGGACGCTCAGCTAATGAAAGTTCTTGATTTACAATGGAATTTGAAAAATAAAGTTCCAAAAAATATCCCTCATTCTAGTCGTTATATGTCCAATACCGCTCAAATGGCAGGTATTCTTGCCTTCAGGTATCTGAAAGAAAAAGATATCAAGTGGTTGGAATGGGCGAGTGGTTTTGCCGATTATGTGGTTACATGCCAATCGTCTGAAGGATATTACAAACCCAATCCTAAATCGGTTACGATTTACACTTCTGTATTTTATCCAGCTAAATCGATGATGGAAGTGATGGCGGCCGAGAAAATTGCAGCAGCAACCGATCCACGTTGGCAGGAAGCGTACGATCGGCATTATCTTTCGGTAAAAAAAGCCATGGATCATCTGGTCAGGGTCGGCGACAATATAGAAACCGAAGGACAACTTACTTATGAGGATGGGATGATCAGTTGCAGCGCTACCCAGTTAGGGCTATTTGCTTTGCTGCAAAAAGATCCGATTCAACGAGAACTTTATGCCAAAGCTGCAAAACATTTTCTCAACGGGCATTCTTGTCTTGAGCAGCTACTCATTCCCGATTCCCGGATGAATGGGGCTACTCTGCGTTTCTGGGAAGCCCAGTATGATGTGCTGATCAGAAAATCAATGAATATGATGAATTCGCCACATGGATGGAGTGGCTGGATTATCCCGGCTCTCTGGTATCAATACCTGCTAAGCGGGGATGAAATCTGGTTAACGAAAACGATGAATGCATTGGGTAGTTGCGTTCAGGTTGTTGATGGCCATACAGGTGTGTTACGATGGGGTTTTGTCCCCGATCCATATATTGAGGCATCCATGCTTGAAGAAAGCTCAGCCACTCCAGGGCGTGGGAAACTGGTTGATCGCATCATAGGCGAACAATACGTGCCAATGATCTCCTCTTTTCATTATCCCGAAAGGGAACCGGTATCAGGAAACTCTGATCTTGTTGGATGGACTTGCGATAACGATGTCCATGAAATCTTTATTGCTATGGAGGAAGTTGCCCTGACATCGGCTTATATACTCGAACGGGAGAATGGGGAGATTGTTACCTGGAATTGTCAGGCAACCAGGGGTACCGACAGTTCTATAACAGTTGTCCCAAACGATGATATTGTTTGTCGGGTGCATGTAAACTTAAAAAAGCAGCATCTTATCAAAGCAAAATTTGCTAAAGAAAGCGTTGAGACTCTCCAGGGTGAAGGAATGAAATGGATTGGGCCCGGCGGAGCGCCGGAAATTTTGAGATAATAGGGATGGTTGGAATTTTAAGTGGAAAATTTACTGCTAAAGTGAATAATAATATGCAATATTTCAAAGAGCTTTTTTTTGGATTAATTTACCCTATTATATGAATTAATTTAAACAAAATATTAATCAACAATTATAAAAAACATGTCTTCAAAACAAAGACTTCAGGCCACTTTAAATCACATTCAGCCGGATAAAATGGTTATCGACTTTGGTTCAACCGCTGTAACCGGTATCCATTGTAAAGTTATTCAGGGACTTAGAGAATATTATGGCTTGAAAGATATTCCGGTAAGGGTTATAGAGCCATTCCAAATGTTGGGCGAGGTTGACCCTGAATTGCAGGAAATCATTGGTGTTGATGTTTTGCCCTTATTTGGTTCCAGAAATATGTTTGATATTGACGAAACCAGTTTACATGAGCAAATTACGCCCTGGGGACAAAAAGTTTTAATAGCCAGGGATATTGATATGACACCCGATAAAAATGGGGATATTTTTATTTATGCTAAAGGTGACAGAAATTTCCCTCCGAGCGTAGTAATGCCGGAAGGTTGTTATTTTACAAATGCCATTGAGCGTCAGCGAGAAATTGATGATGCTAATTTGAATATTGAAGATAATCTGGAAGAAATTGGACACATCACTGATGCTGATTTACAGTTTTTTGCAAAACAGGTAGAACAATTAAATCCATTAGAAAAAGGGATAGTGGCAAGTTTTGGAAGCACAGCATTGGGAGATGTTGCGTTTATTCCGGGAATGGGATTGTCCAATCCAAAAGGTATCCGAAGCGTTTCAGAATGGTATATGTCCACTATGATTCGGCAGGATTATATTCATGAAATTTTTGAAAAACAAACCGATATTGCTATTTCGAACTACAAGAAATTGTGGGAAATACTTGGCAGTAAGGTAGATGTAGTTTTCACTTGCGGCACCGATTTTGGAACGCAGGATTCTCAGTTTTGCTCACCCGAAACATTTAGCGAATTGTGGTTACCTCATTACAAACGTATGAACGACTGGATTCATAAAAATACAACCTGGAAAGTTTTTAAACATTCATGTGGTGCCATTTTGCCTATTTTGCCCGGAATTATCGATGCGGGTTTTGATATTGTCAATCCATTGCAAATCAATGCTAAAGATATGGATTCTGCAACTATAAAAGCTGAGTTTGGAACTGATCTGACTTTTTGGGGTGGTGGAATTGATACACAACGCATTTTGCCAAATGCCACAACTCAGGAAATAAGAACACATGTGTTGAAACAATGTGAAATTTTGACCAGAAATGGCGGATTTGTTTATAATGCAGTGCATAATATCCAGGCAAATGTGCCAATTGTCAACTTAGTAACAACTTTTGAAGCTATCAAGGAATTTAACAAATAGAGATGGAATTATGAGAAGGTATAGTTCTCCAAATCGATAAAATTGGTTTTAATAATTGAAAAAAATATAGGACTTTATAAACAAATTAATTTAATTAAACTACAATGAGAAAGAAACTCTTTAATAAATAAAAAGTTATGAATAAACCTTTATTAGCCCGCCGGTTCGCTCTGTGCCTTATTAGCACACTGGCAACCGCCTTTATTCCGGCACTCCATGCCCAGGACTCCAATCCCCTCGGTGCCGAGAATACCCCCGAAATCCTCACGCCAGCCGCACCGCATACTCCGCGTATTAACGGCCCTTCGATATTTGGAGTCCGGCCCGATCATCCGTTTCTTTATCATATCCCTGCGACCGGCGACCGGCCAATGAGTTTTTCTGTCGAGCATCTCCCCGGCGGACTCTCGTTGGACGTTGCGACCGGCAACATCACCGGCACCCTCCACCATCGGGGAACCTTCACGGTCACGCTCCATGCCAAAAATAGTCTCGGTACTGATGACAAGAAGTTCAAGATTGTCGTTGGCGAAACCATCGCGCTGACCCCACCGATGGGCTGGAGTAGTTGGCCCTGCTGGGCGGGTGCTGTGGATCAGGACAAAGTACTCGCCGCGGCCCGCGCCATGGTCACATCTGGTCTGATCGACCATGGGTGGAGCTATGTCAATATCGACGACACCTGGCAGGGAAAAAGGGAGGGGCCTCTCTTTGCGCTCCAGCCGAATGATAAATTTCCCGGGATGAAAGATCTCTGCGATCAAATCCACGCAATGGGACTTAAGGCAGGGATCTACTCCACCCCCTGGGTCACTTCCTACGCCTCCTATCCGGGAGGATCGAGCGATAACAGGGAGGGGCTCTGGTCTAAGACATTGAGCGGGGACAAATACCGGTTTTATGGGAAGTATGATTTTTCTGAAAATGATGCGAAACAATGGGATCAGTGGGGATTCGATTATATGAAATACGACTGGCGCCCCAACGATCTGCCGCATGTTGAGGAGATGTCCAAAGCCTTGCGCCGAACAGGTCGCGACATTGTTTTCAGTCTCTCAAACTCAGCGCCAATCAAGAATGCTTCCGGTTTGGCCAAATTCTCCAACTGCTGGCGCACCTGCAATGACATCTGGGATGGATGGAAGGAAAACCCCGGACATGGGGCGGATTACAATTTTGGCATTTCGGAAATCATCTTTTCCCAGGACAGATGGGCCCCCTATGCCGGCCCAGGCCACTGGAATGATCTCGATACATTCATCTGCGGTGAGGTCGGCTGGGGCCCAAACCTGCATCCGGTTCGCCTGAGCGCCGACGAGCAATATACGCAAATGAGCATGTGGTGCATGCTTTGCTCCCCGTTGCTCATCGGATGCAATCTGGAGCATCTTGATCCCTTCACACTCGGACTCTTATCCAACGACGAGGTGCTGGCCATTAACCAAGATGCGCTCGGCATCCAGGCCGTCCGGGTTGCCGCATGGGGAGTCGTGGACATCTTTATGAAACCCTTGGAAGATGGCTCCAAGGCCTTGGGATTTTTCAATCGAGGGGACACCTTGCAAACCATCACTTTCAACAAACTTCCTTATATCGGATTTGCTGGTGCCTATCAGGTGCGTGATCTCTGGCGGCAAAAAGATTTGGACACTTGCCAAGTGCGTGACATCACAGCAAGGGAGTATTCACCCGACGGCCCCTCTCCTCTTAAGTTGACCATTGTCGCTCATGGAGTGATTCTGTTGAAACTAACCCATATCGCAGAGCCTCCCTCCCTTTAAGGAAGCGGCATAGAACCAAAGAAAGGAGGTAGATATGAGAACCAAAACAGGAGTGTATAGGAGCGGTGCGTTCACATAACTCAAATATCAGATATAAAGGGGTATGCACCCACAATGGGCAAAGAAAAACAGATGGTTTAAACTGCGGAGTTAAACTAATTTGGCCGCAAATAAATCGCTTTTACTCATATACCGGAATATCTCCGGTTCAAAAAATTCACATTAAATTAGAAAAAACATGAAAAAGTTCTATATAATATTGATATTAAATTTCTTCGGAATATTTAATTTATTTTGCCAAAAAAAACATATAAAATCAGAAATGAATATGAGCCGAAACAAAAGTTTCCAATTAATTATCAGCTGTTTCTTGTTGCTGGTAGCAGGCCCGCTTAAAAGTCAGTCGTCGAAAGTACCACTATACAAAAATGCAAATCTTCCCATTGAGAAACGGGTAGCCGATTTAATCAGCCGTATGACAATTGAGGAAAAAGTGTATCAAATGTGTGCGCTTAGATTAGGTGAAGGTGATGAGATATTCAAAACAAGTGGAAATTACTCTATCGACAATATCCGCCAACAGATGGAAACGCATGGTATAGGTCATTTGAGTTGCCCGACTACTGATATGTATGCTGCTCAGTCGGTAAAAACTGCCAACGAAATTCAACGTGTTGCTGTGACTGAAACCCGACTGGGCATTCCCGTTATTATCAACGATGATGCGCTGCATGGCTGTGGGGGAAAAGGCTCAACGAGCTATCCTCAGTCCATTGCCTTGTCGTGTACCTGGGATTTGGATCTTATCAGCAAAATCGGAAATGCCATTGGACAAGAAACCTATAGCCGTGGCATTCGTCAGGCGCTTGATCCGGTACTCGATTTAGCCCGCGACCCACGCCATGGACGTATGGAAGAAACCTACGGCGAAGATCCCTTTTTAGCAGCTCGCTTTGGTGTCGAATTTATTAAGGGCGTGCAGCAAAATGGAGTTATCTGTAGTCCCAAGCACTTCCTGGCCAATTTTGTTACCGATGGAGGGCGCGACGCCGGGAATGTTGCCATGAGCGAACGTGAGTTAAGAGAAATTCATATGGTTCCTTATAAGGCTGCGGTTGTGGAAGCTAACACACAATCCGTAATGGCTGCGTACAATGCCATTGATGGCGTTCCATGTTCGGATAATCATTGGTTGCTCAACGATGTTTTGCGTAAGGAATGGGGATTTTCAGGCTTTGTAGTATCTGACTGGAGTGGCGTAAATCACACATTTGGACATCATAAAATAGCCCAATCATTGGCTGAGGCTGCTGTGTTATGTTCCAAAGCAGGACTCGATGTTGATTTGCCTCGTTTGAAAAGCTATGTGAATCTCATTCAGATGGTAAAAGAGGGAAAAATAAAGGAGTCGTCGATTGACGAAAATGTAAGGCATATACTTCGGGTAAAGTTTAAATTAGGATTGTTTGAAAATCCGTATGTCAACGATAGTTCGGCAGCAAAGTTACAGGACGCTCCGGAGTTTCGCCAATTGGCTCGTCGTGCAGCTGGCGAGAGTATAATACTGCTGAAAAATAATAACAACATTTTACCATTGACGTTTAAAAACATTGCCGTGATAGGCCCTAATGCCGATAAAGTGCAGTTAGGCGGCTATTCAGCTCGCGACGTGAAAGGAATTACTCCGCTTCAGGGGATAAAAAACATCTTTGGCGCGAATGCTAATATCACTTTTTCCAAAGGCTGTACCCTAAATAAAGATGACAAATCAGGATTTGAAGATGCACTCAAGACTGCCAAACAAGCCGATGTAAGCGTACTGTTGATGGGAGGCCAAAACGGAGTGACCGGTGGCGAGACACAAGATAGAATTAACCTGAATCTGATGGGAGTACAGGAAGATTTAATCACAGAAGTAGCTAAACTGGGCAAACCAGTAGTGGTGGTTATAGTAGATGGTCGCCCTTCCACCATGATGAATTGGATCAACAAGGTAGACGGTGTGATTATGATGTTCTTTGCCGGTGAAGAAGGCGGCAATGCACTCGGCGAAATACTTGCAGGCAAACTTAATCCTTCCGGAAAAACCACTGTCACCATACCTCGCCATACCGGACAGCTTCCAATGCCGCTAATACACAGGCCTTATGGTCGCGAAGGCAGTTTTGTAGAATATCCTGAGATGTCGAAAGACAAAGTCTACAACGAAATAGGCAATCGTTATTACCCCTTGTTTCCGTTTGGATTTGGGTTGTCATATACCACATTTCAATATGGCGAAATACAGTTGGGGAAGAAAGAGTTTGCTAAAAACGAGAAGATAAACCTCTCTGTAGAAGTTACCAACACAGGAAAACTGGATGGCGATGAAATTGTACAACTTTATCTGACGGACCTATACAGTCGTATATCTCAATCGAAAAAACAGATGAAAGCATTTAAACGGGTTTCCATTCCTGCAGGAGCAACTAAATTAGTCTCGTTTACCCTTACCGAATCCGATTTGGCTTTCCTGAACGAAAAACTCCAACCCGAAGTTGAAGCAGGAGAGTTTGAAGTACTCGTTGGTACAAACTGCATGGATGGTAAAACTAAAAAAATTATTATTAAATAAGAACTTAAAATACAGCATGACTCCAATTTTGTGACTTTACAAGTTCCTTATTATAAATGAAATACACAGAAATACTGACGATGAAAAGAACTTTTGTTTTTTTTGCGAGCTTGCTCATTGTTCAAAAGAACGGCTGCAAGGTTATCTCAATGAGTATCATTTTCGATTCAATAGACGTGCAATGATGGGGTCAATCTTCGATTTACTCATAAAAAGGATGGTTCTTAGCGAACCTAAAAGGTTGATTAAAAACAAAATAACAACAGCGCTCTAAGCGCCTATACCAAATAATATTTTTATGAGAAAAGTAACATTTATATTATTCGTCTTTTTACCATTTATTGCTTTCGGTCAGCAAGCACAAGTAGCTGATTCCGCAACATATTTAAACGATTTAAAAAATGAAATGCAGGTTTTGTGGCCCAAGAATCGTACCATTAATATAGTTTTTCATGGTCACAGTGTGCCATCGGGCTATTTCAAAACTCCGGTTGTCAATTCATTGGCGGCTTATCCGCAACTGGTTTTTCAAAAGGTCAAGGAGCTTTATCCGTATGCTGTTGTAAATGAAATTACTACTGCCAAAGGTGGCGAAAATGCCGAGAAAGGTGCGTTGCGGTTCGATTCGGATGTACTGATTTATAAACCTGATTTGCTTTTTATTGATTATGCGCTCAATGACAGGAATATAGGGCTCGAACGGGCATATAAAGCCTGGGACGAAATGATAAAAAAAGCATTAGCCAAAGGTATAAAAGTGATTTTGCTTACACCTTCGCCCGACGCAAAACTAGATAATGCAAATCCTGAAAATGAGTTGGCTAAACACGCTGCACAAATAAGAAAACTTGCTGCCGAAAATAATGTAGGGCTGGCGGATAGTTACAAAGCGTTTGCATTTTTATATTCCGACAAGGTGGAGCTCGATAAATATATGGCACAATCCAATCATCCCAATGAACTGGGACATGAGCTAATTGCCAAAGAGATAATGAAATGGTTTAAAAAATAAATAACCGAAATATATACAAGTTTCAACTTTCTGAAAAAGTGTATAATCGGAGGTTACTCATTATTGATAACTTATCTTAAAAAATTAAATTCATGAAGAAATATTATTTATCTATTGTTGCAATCTTGTTTTCTTTCACTTCGTATTCGCAGCAAAATAAAATGACAAGTGCTGAAATTTTAAAAGAGTTATCACCAAGTGCAAATGGGAAGACTGAAGTGGTTAAGAACTTCCCCGAAAATTTCCCCGAAACACTTATCGCAAGAGGGAAACCAATAGTTTACACCAAAGAAAATTCCAATAATTTCGAATATATTGGCATGCCTATTGGCGGAATTGGTGCTGGGCAGTTATATTTGGGGGGCGATGGGCAACTTTGGTTTTGGGATATTTTTAACCTGAATTATTATAAAGGGCAATTGAAGGGTGAAGAAGCCTACGAATTTCCATACGAACGTAGTAAACCTGATTTCAAAGGTGCAAGAATGATTGATCAGGGATTTTCGATTACTATAACATCGGGTCGGGAAAAAATAACAAAAAGACTTAATAGGGATGGATTTGATAACATCGAATTTCTTGGTCAGTATCCCATTGGAGAAGTTACTTACCGCGATAAAACGATGCCAATTAAGATTAAAATGGAGGCGTTTTCTCCATTTATCCCTTTAGATCTGGAAAACTCAATTTTACCAGCCACTGTTTTTAATTTTACAATCAAAAATATTTCCAACAAGCCGTTATCGCTTGATTTGGAAGGTTGGTTGGAAAATGCTGTTCTGGTCGGTACACGTGAAAAAAATGAAAAATTAAGCGGAAGTTTGGAGAATGTTATTACTAGCCTTGGCAGTAACAGTTTGCGTCTTGAATGTTCGGTACAAACGGATGACTCTGTTGTAAAAAATAGTCTGGATTATGGTTCCATGTCGTTGTGTATTGTCGGTTCTGGAGGCAAAGTGTTTGCCGGTTCTGCAAAAATGGTGCAATCCAAACTGATGAACAATGAGAAATTAGTTGGCAAGTTAGGCAGTCATCTCGATTTAAAACCTGGAGAACAAAAAGCGACCTCATTTATCCTTACCTGGCATTTCCCAAAAACCTATTCTGCCAAAAGCGTTATTAAAAATATACCTAAAAATAAAAGGGGAGACGATACCATTCGGTATTACGCTAAGGTATTTAAGGATGCGCCCGCCGTATCAGATTATGTTCTTAAAAAGCGGGAAGAACTTACCAAAAATACACGTTTATGGAGAGATACCTGGTACAATTCAACATTACCCTACTGGTTTCTTGACCGAACTTTCTTAAATACATCCATCTTGGCAAGTAGTACATCCAATTTAATTGGTGACCGAATGTTTTATGGTACAGAAGGTGGTAATCAGGGTGTAGGAACCTGCACACATGTATGGGGTTATGTTTTAGCACCCGGCCACTTGTTTCCCGATTTAGAAAAGAGTCTTCGGGAAAAGGTTGATTTTAAACCGGTAAACGAAGGTGGTGCATTAGAGCAAAATGGAACTGTTCGTTGCCGCTGGTCTGAGGAGGGTTTAGCGGTCGACGGTCAGGCTGGAATTATCATGCGATTTTATCTGACTTATCAAATGTCACGTGATAATTCCTACTTAAAGAAGAATTACGAAGGTGCAAAAAAGGTAATGCAAGGGCTTATCGATTTGAAAGATGCTGATCATGATGGCATTCTTAAAGGCGCACAATTTAACACGCTGGATGCTGCATGGTATGGCGAAATCACTTGGCTAAGTCTGTATTATGCAACTGCTTTGAGAGCAATGGCCATTATGGCTAAAGAAGTTGGAGATACTGAGTATTCAAAATATTGTATTGACATTGCAGATAGAGGAAGAAAATACATTGAAGAGAACTTGTACAATGGCGAGTATTTTTATCAAAAAGGTGACCCAAATCACACCGAATCGCCAGGGACATATACTGGAATGGAATACAGTCAGTTAATGGGACAAAGTTGGGCCTATCAGGTTGGCATTGGCGAAGTAATCGACTATGAAAAAGCAAAAAAAACATTAGAATCAATGTGGCGATATAATTTTTCGACCGATGTTGGACCGTTCAGAGAAAAGCACAAAGGGGGGCGTTGGTATGCCATGCCTGGCGAAGGAGGCGTAATTGCCTGCACCTGGCCAAACGGGGGATCAGAAGTTTTGGGCAAAGGGAACGAACGTTTTGCAAATTACCAAAATGAATGTCAGAATGGATACGAATATGCAGCAACTTCACTAATGATGTGGCAAGGAATGCCTTACCAATCATTGGCGCATATTTGGTATATGCACAACAATCGCTATATCGGTTCGAAACGCAATCCCTGGTGCGAAATTGAATGGGGTTTGCATTATTCGCGTTCAATGGCAAGTTACGGTCATTTTATAGCTTCGTGTGGCTTTGAATACAATGGACCAAAAGGTTATATGGCTTTTTCGCCAAAAGTCACTCCCGAAAACTTTAAATCGGCTTTTACTGCTGCCGAAGGTTGGGGAACATATGAACAGAAACGCACCGGAACGTCACAGACGTCACAAATGGAAATTAAATTCGGCTCACTTCGATTGAAAACAATCGATCTTGACATTCCGAAAGAGTGGAACACAAATGAAATTGTAGTAACAATTAATGGAACAGGTGAGGTTAAAAGTACTTTCAGCCGGGATAAAAACAGAGTTACTATCGAATTAGCTGGTGATACAAAAATTAAAGCAGGGCAAAGCCTTCTTGTAAAAATAGGAGATTAAAAAATGATTCAAATTCAAAAAAAAGTAACGATTGTTGTAATGTTCCTATTGCTTGCCGGAAATACTTTTTCACAAGACTGGGAAAAAATTCTGAATCAACGTTTGCCCGAATATGGGCACCGAAACTGGATTATTATTGCTGATGCTGCATACCCCAAGCAAAGTGCAGCTGGCATTGAAACTATTGTTACAGGAGCCTGTCAATTGGAGGTATTGCGCAAAGTTTTGGCTAAAATAGATGCTTCTACACATATTCAACCCATTTTAATGCTTGATTTCGAATTGAATTTTGTACCTGGAAAGAATGCCCCGGGAGTTAAAAACTATCGGAATGAGTTAAAACAGATTTTTGGAGACCGACCGCTCAAGGTGATGCCTCACGAAGAGATTATCCGCAAACTCGACGATGCCTCCAAACTATTTAATATTTTGCTCCTGAAAACCAACTTGACTATTCCATACACTTCGGTTTTTATTGAATTGGATTGTGGTTACTGGAACGCGGAAAAGGAAAAAGAATTAAGAGATAAAATTAGATATTTAAGGTCAATTTAAAAATATGAAGATATGAGGCATAGAATTTTGGTTTGTTTTTCATTATTAGTAATGCTCGCTTTTCAGGCAAAAGCTGCAACAACTGATTTGAAGTTATGGTATCGTACTCCTGCTAAAGAGTGGAATGAGGCATTACCGGTTGGTAACGGACGGTTGGGGGCAATGGTAACAGGTGGAACAAATAAGGAGGTGATCTACCTGAAAGAGCAATCACTTTGGTCGGGGCAGCCGGCTGACAAAACCAATCCTAAATCAAGGAGTTTTCTACCACATATACGAAAAGCCATTTTTGAAGGTAATTACCAAAAAGGGGATAGTCTGATTAACTTATCGGAAGGCGGTTTTACAGAGTCATATATGCCATTGGGACAATTAACTCTTGATTTTTCAAATTCAACATCCGTTACAGACTATTACAGAGAGTTGAACCTGAATACTGCGATAACTACTTCAACCTTCAAACGTAACGGTGTAGAGTATAGTCAGGAAGTATTTTCAAGTATTCCAGACCAAATCATTGTGATTAGGCTCCGTGCCGACTTAAAAGGGAAAATATCTTTCACTGCCGGATTGAATAGTCTCCTGAGGAATCACATCACAAGTAGTCCCGATGGACTACTTGTGATGACTGGAGTAGCGCCAATACACGTTGACCCCGATTATATGGGAGAAACTGAAAATCCTGTAATCTATGATGAGACAGGTAAAGAGGGCACTCGCTTCGATACCCGCGTAAAAATTATCAATAAAAGTGGAAAAATTGAATCTTTTGGGGATTCGCTCAAAGTAATCAATGCAGACGAAGTGGTTATTCTGGTTTCAGCAGCGACAAGCTTTAACGGGTTTGACAAGTTTCCCGGTTCACAGGGGAAAGACCCTGCGGTACAATCTAAGGGGAATATTTCAATGGCCATGGGCAAGACCTATTCCCAGTTAAAGGAAGCACATATCAAGGCTTATCAAAAATTCTTTAACCGGGTTAGTTTTAAATTGACCGAAGAAAAAGATACCATCGCTACCTACAAAAGATTATTGGCATACAAGGCAGAAGCCCCCGATTTACACCTCGATCAGCTACTGTTTAATTATGGCCGGTATTTATTGATTTCAAGTTCGCAACCAGGTGGTTTGCCCGCCAATCTTCAAGGGATATGGAGCAATAAGTTACGTCCACCATGGAGTGATAACTTCACTAATAACATTAATATTCAAATGAACTATTGGCCTGCGGAGGTGACAAATCTGAGTGAAATGCATCAACCGATGCTTCGGTATATTCATGATTTATCCATAACTGGAGCAAAGACGGCGGCGATACATTATGGGATCGAAAAGGGCTGGTGCGCACACCATAACTCCGATATTTGGGCATTAACTAATCCGGTAGGAAATTATGGTAAAAGTGGGGTTGGTAGTGTCTGCTGGGCCGCGTTTCCAATGACCGGTGCGTGGTATTGTCAGCATTTATGGACACACTATGAATACAGCCTTGATAAGGATTTTCTTAGGAATGAGGCTTATCCGTTAATGAAAGGTGCTGCCGAATTTTTGCTTGAATGGTTGATAGAGGGTCCTGAAGGTTATTTAGTTACCAATCCTTCCACATCTCCCGAAAACCGATACATAACCAGTACAGGTTACGTTGGATCGGCACAAATTGCAAGTACCATTGATATGACTTTGTGCAAAGAATTATTTGGAAACATCATACATGCATCAAAAATTCTTGATTCTGATCAGGATTTCGCTAAAAAACTTTCAGAAACCATTAAAAAATTGCCGCCTTACAAAATAGGGAAACATGGAAATCTTCAGGAATGGTTTTATGATTGGGACGATAAAGAACCGACACATCGCCATGTTTCGCATTTATACGGACTCTATCCCGGAAATTTAATATCGCCGGAAAAAACGCCCGAACTTGCAAATGCGTGCAAACAAACCCTCATTCAACGCGGCGACGAAGGTACCGGATGGAGCACTGCGTTGAGGGTCTGCCTTTGGTCGCGTTTAAAAGACGGGAATAAAGCACACAGTTTATTCGGTTATCTTTTGCGTTATGTTGATCCGGCAAATTATGAGAGAGGGGATAAAGGTGGAGGATCTTACCCAAATTTGTTGGGAGCCTGCCCTCCCTTTATGATTGATGGAAATTTTGGCGTTACCGCTGGTATTGCAGAAATGCTGCTTCAGAGTGAAGATGGTAAAATTGAGCTTTTACCTGCCCTCCCTAAGGTATGGAAAGATGGAAAAATATCAGGTTTAAGGGCTAAAGGGGGTTATACCATGAATATTTCGTGGAAAAACGGAAAACTTTTAAAAGCTTCAGTTATTGCAGACAGGAATAATACCGTAAACATCAAATATCGGGATAAAGCAGTCGTTGTTAATGCTAAAATTGGGGAAGAAATACGAATAAAACTATAACCCAGATGGAGTAATAATGACCTTAAAAAACTATTGTCTATGAAAAGAATTATTCTCGCATTTGTATCCGTTTTATTGTGTGCATCGTTATCGAATGCTCAAAAAAATGACTGGGAGAACGAACAGGTATTCGGTATTAATAAATTACCGGCCCGAACCACGATATGGCCCTCACCAACTCTTACCGATGCCAGACATTCTGGTTACGATAACTCCCTTTGGGTGAAATCGCTGAACGGAACATGGAGCTTTCACTGGTCTCCAGATCCCCAATCGCGTCCAATAGAATTTTACAAACCTGGATTTTCACGCAAGGGTTGGGCAACCATTCGGGTCCCATCCACCATCGAGCGGCAAGGTTTCGGCATTCCGTTATATACTAACTCAACCTATCCGTTCAAAGCCAATCCGCCATTTGTGATGGGTGAACCAGATCCTAAATACACCACTTTCTCACAACGCAATCCGGTTGGTTCATTTTGCCGAAATTTTAATGTCCCCGAAAACTGGAAAGGGAAACGTATTATTCTTCATCTTGCCGGGGCCAGTTCCGGAACTTACGTGTATTTGAATGGCCATAAAGTTGGTTATTCGCAGGATTCGCGCCTGCCGGCTGAGTTCGATCTGAGTGATTTTCTGGTTACAGGAGAAAATTTTCTCGCGATCGAAACCTACAAATATTGTGATGGCTCTTACCTCGAAGATCAGGACTTCTGGCGGCTCAGTGGCATTTTTCGTGATGTTTTTATTCGGGCGGTTCCTCAGGCAACTCTTTGGGATGTGTATGCCCAGCCACTCCTTAACCTGGAAAAGAAACAGGGAATTATTGCTTTACATTATACGCCGGCCAATTTCTCTGGAAAAGCTGAATCAGGTTACTCGGTTGACATTTCTATAACTGAACCTTCCGGAAAAAAAGTAATAAGTAAAAAAACATTCCCTTTGGGTACATTTGTTACGGGATTTGGTAAAGAAACCACTCTTCAGGAGATTGATTTGGGTCAGATTCAGTTGTGGTACGATGAAAAACCTCTTCAATACACTGTTTGGGTAGAACTGAAACATAAAAACCGTGTTGTCGAGGTCTACAAACTACCGGTAGCTTTCCGGAAAATTGAAGTAGCAGGAAATACTTTACTCCTGAATGGTAAAAAGCTAAAAGTGCGTGGGGTTAACCGGCATGAGTTTTCGCCTGGTCAGGGGTGGACTATTTCAAAAGAAGAGATGATCTGTGACGTAGAAATGATGAAGCAGGCACATGTAAATTTTGTGCGGACTTCGCATTACCCAAACGATCCAAGGTGGTACGAACTGTGCGACAATTATGGAATCATGGTGATGGATGAGGCCAATGTGGAGTCACACGGGCTGAGTTATCACAAACGGGTGCTTCCAGGTGATAAACCTGAATGGGGAGCAGCTTGCACCGAACGTATGAAAAGGATGGTGATCCGCGACAGGCAATTCCCTTGCGTGATGATGTGGTCTTTGGGGAACGAAGCTGGCTATGGTAATACATTTTTGAAAATGAGGGAAGTTGCTCTTGCCAATGACCCTGAACAACGACTGATACAATATGCCGATATGAATCGCGCAGCAGATATGGACAGTCAAACTTATCCTACCATTAATTGGTTAAAGCAACATTTACAGGGAACTGCTGTGCGTAAAGGTGAACATGGAGAATCTACCAATGAGGAACAACATGGAAAATACCCATCAGGAAGGCCTTTTTTGATGAATGAATATGCTTGTGTAATGGGAAATAGTTTGGGAAACCTGAATGATTATTGGGAGTTAATTTACAAAAGCGACCAACTGGCAGGAGGTTTTGTTTGGGAATGGGTTGATCATGCTCTTTGGAAAAACATGCAAAACCATTCGGAAGGATTTCTTTATGGAGGTGATTTTGGTGATTTCCCAAATGATAAAAATTTTAGCATTAACGGGTTGTTGGGAGCAAACCGGATTCCACATCCACATTATTTTGAGCTTAAAAAAGTTTACCAGCCGGTCTCATTTAAGCTCACCGGAAAAAATCCGCTTAGGATTGAGATAACTAATCGACAACTGGTAACCAATCTTTCTGATTACAATTTTCGCTATATTTTGATGGAAAACGGGCATAAAGTATCCGAAGGAATTCTTAATTCTTTAGATATTGCACCTCTTGTAAAAGAACAAATCACCTTACCAAAAATTGCCTTCGATTCAACGAAAGAATGTTTTTTGACCCTGCAACTTTTACTGAAGAAAGATAAATTATGGGCAAAACATGACTATGTTTTTGCCTGGGAACAGTTTCAGTTAAAAAGCCCAACTATATTTGAAAAATCTTTTCCGCAAGAAGGAATTTCAAAACCAGAATCAACGGAAAGCGAACAATATTACCTCATTTCCGGCGACCGTTTTTCGGTGAAATTTGATAAAAAGACCGGAATGATTTCAGAATATAAGATTGGTAGCGAAACATTGATTGACCGCAAAGTCCGGTTTAATTTCTGGCGTGCCCTTACCGACAATGACAAAGGGTGGAAGGTAAATCAAGAAATGGGAATTTGGGCACATGAAGGTGAAAATTTTATGCTTCTAAACCTTCAGGTAAAAGAGGCTGATGGCAATACAATCGCAGTAAAATCGAAGTACCTATTCGTAGCTACAAAGTCCGAACTTGAGATGCAAAGCTTGATTTATCCTGACGGAACAATCAGCATAGATTACAGTCTTTCTATTCCGGCAAAGGCACCTAATGTTCCGCGGATAGGCCTTCAGTTTACCTTAAATCCGAAATTTCAAAACATTGAATGGTATGGCCGCGGTCCTCAGGAAAATTACCTTGATCGTCAGTCGGGGACTGGGGTTGGAGTTTTTCAATCAACGCTTGATAATTTTATTACACCATATGTCAGGCCGCAGGAAAATGCCAACCGATGTGATATCCGTTGGATAAGTTTTAGCAGTAACGAGAAGCAGACACTCTGTTTTGATGCTACCGACGATAAAACATTCTCCGCAAGTGCCTGGCCTTATTCTCTTCATGCATTGGAACTGGCAAACCATGATTTTGAGTTGATAAGGGATAGTTTAGTAACAGTAAATATCGACTGTGCCCAAATGGGTGTTGGCGGCGACAATGCCTGGGGTTTACCGGTAAACGATCAGTACCTTTTAAAACCTGGAGTTTATCATTGTAATTTTAAGATAAAAGTAAAAGAGTAAGGATTATAATATCAATTTAAACGTCTAAATAATAAGATGAAAACTAAAATCATATTCCTCCTTTTTGCTTTAGTTTGCCTTGTTCCGGGGCAATCCAAAGCAGATGTCCGTCTTCCAAAAATCTTCAGCAACAACATGATTTTGCAACGCGAACAGCCAGCAAGGTTTTGGGGCTGGGCATCTAAGAATGAAAAAGTGAAAGTGGAACTTGCTGGAAAAACAATTATCAGCAAAGCAAAAAATGACGGAACCTGGCAGGTTGAATTTCCGGCATTTCAGGCTGGCGGGCCATACACTATATCTATTTCGGGCGAAAAAAATAAGATTGTACTCGAAAATGTGTTATTTGGTGATATCTGGGTATGTAGCGGCCAGTCGAATATGGAATTCATGCTTAAACAGGCAAAAAACTCCGAGTCAGAAATAAGCAATGCGAATTACGATAAAATCAGGTTGCTAAAAATAAGCAGGGCTTCAGCCAACTTACCGAAAACTGATCTGACAGATGAACAGTGGAAAGTCTGTTCCAGTACAACTACACCCGATTTTTCTGCCGTGTCTTATTTTTTTGGTAGGGATGTTTTTCAATCTATAAATGTTCCTATTGGTTTAATTTCCACATCCTGGGGCGGCTCTAAAATAGAGTCATGGATGGATATTGAATCGTTGGAAGTGTTGCCTCAAAACATGCAACATATTCAGGAAATCAAAAAAGATCCTGCCTATACCTATCACAAAAAAGATTCTCTTCAAAAAGTTCAAAATGAATGGTACGACCGTTTTTATAAATCCTCCGCGTATATCAACGAAAAAGGAGTGCTAAACAGGAATACTAAATTTTTTGATGCCTCGGACTGGCACCATGTAAAAATGAAAAATTATCTGGAAGATGCAGGAATGGATGTGCATTATGGCATTACCTGGTACAAAAAAAGCCTGGATATGCCTGAATCATTTTTAGGGAAAGATTTAGAAATAAATCTGGGATGGATTTCAGAAGTGAGTGTTATTTTCTTCAACAATCAAAAGATTGGAGGACGAGATTACCGTGGCAGCGAATGCCGATTTACCATTCCATCATCGTTAGTTAAGCAAAGCGCCAACGAAATTATTGTCTGCGCCTTAAACGAAAGCGGTAAAACGGGTTTCTGGGGACCGGTTCCATTAAGTCTATCGGTTCTTAATTCCAGTGTTAATATTTCACTGGAGGATAGTTGGCTGGTAAAGCAGCTTGACAATACTGACGATGGTAAAAAATCCGGAAGACCTGCCGGTACTGTTTTCGAATCTCAGGATTTTTCATTTCTTTATAATGGCATGATATCCCCGCTGACCAAACTTCCAGTTAAAGGTTTTATCTGGTATCAGGGAGAAAGCAATTCCAGTCAACCTGAAGAATACAGGGTGCTTCTTTCGACCATGATCCAGTCGTGGCGAACCAAATGGGGCATCAAGGAGGCGCCGTTTTTTATAGTACAGCTTGCAAACTATGGAATTCCTGAAGTACAGCCTGTTTTATCGGATTGGGCCAGATTAATGGAAGTTCAAAATATAGTACCTAAGGAAGTCGCTAATACAGGTACCATTACCATAAATGATATCGGAGATGCCAATAATATTCATCCAAATAATAAACAAGTTGTCGGATACCGGCTTTCACTTTTAGCAAGGAGGTTTACCTATAATGAATTGAAACTTGTTTATTCCGGGCCCACTTTCAAGTCAATGAAAATAGAAGGACAGCATATAATCATATCTTTTAACAATATCGGCGGCGGTTTGGTCTGCAATAACAAGTATAACTATCTAAACAATTTTGCCATTGCTGGTTCTGATAATGTTTTCCATTGGGCAAAAGCTTTCATCCAAGGAGATAACGTAATTGTATATTCTGATGAGGTTTCCAATCCGGTGAATGTTAGGTATGCTATCGATAAAAGTCCAGTTGATGTTAATTTCTACAACCGGGCAGGACTTCCTGCTGTCATGTTTAGAACGGATAATTTTGAGCTGCAATAAGTTAAAATAAGGGTTCCAGGTTGTCTTACTTGAAGGTCTCGTCAAAGAATTTTTGTTCAAAGATATAGTCCGGTCATTAGAATGGAAGTTTGATTTTTCACCTTTTTCTTAGAAATGACAATGCGCATAAGCTTTACAAAAATACATGATGAATAGATGACGTACTATTTCGATATTTGAGTTTTGTCATTGAATTTTTTAGTTAAAAGATAAAACAACTTAAAACCTACAAAAATGAGAAAACGAATATTCTTGGTTGGTCTGGTTCTTCCCCGCTCCCCCGGATATTCAATCCGGGGGTAACAGTTAGAAATTTTCAATTCCACAATCAAGAATCTCAATAAAATGACTCTGCATAAAACATGGCAGCGGATAGTTCCGACTTGTTGTATGCCATATTTTATCAGGAATTTTAAATCTTATGCAAGATCATAGAATAACCTAATCACAGGATAGCTTGCGACTCAATAATTCGTTTTTTAATGCTTCACATATTGCAAACAGTTCATTGCTCTTCTGAAACAAGAGATTGTTATGCAAATACAGTTCTCCCTAAAGTCAATTCCAAAAACAAGATCTGATTTGGTTACCTAAAATTTTTTAGACCGGGAAATAAGACCTGTTTTAGTTTGAATAAAATATTAGGTCAATAAATATCCTCCTTAAATTGCAAATTATCGTGGCATTTCACTCGAGACCCATAGTTATGTCAAGAGTGAAATTAATTTGCATTAGAGTAGCATCTTTCAATACATAAGTAATGGAAATACTTAGAAGTGCTATAAGCGCTATCGACTGGATTAATAATTGGCCCAAGCTACCAATCTCTTTCAAAACATTCGGAAAACAATATTGCATATACTATTTGTAGGAGCGTAGGAAAGTAGGAACGTAGGAAAACCGCAGGAACCATATGAACCATAAGAACTTAACAAATACAGAAAAAATTACAGGAACACAGGAACCGCATGAACCACAAATATTTAGCATTCGTAGGAAAATCATATGAACCGTAGGAAAACCGTAGGAACTTTGGATATGCAGGAACTATAAGAACTTAGGACCCGCAGGAATGTATGAAAACCGCAGAATTCGTAGTATAATTTTGTATTATAGTAATTTATAAATTATAGAAACGTAGGAATTACCCTTGTTTTTCATTCCATTTTCTACATTCCTACATTTCCTACACCCTATATTTGGATAATCCAAAAATCAGCGGCAAATATTGATTTGCAACTTAACTCAGGATTCGCCTGAATTGAACTTAAGCGGGAATCAATTGTGCAAATCATAAATCAGTGGATAAGTTTTATGGTATATCTCGGATTCCAGGATCTCAAAGAGCATTGATAAATGTATTTGAAAACAGAACCATAAAATACGACATTACATTGAGCCCTTACTTAAGTTGATATTTCGGTGATGTTGTGCCAGGTGGAAAAGTGCAGTTGTTTTTACCACTAAAGGAATATCTACATATTCAAACGAGCAAAACATATCCTTTGTAAAGTTGAACAAAACCTGTACATTGCAGCAAAAATAGATGGAATGACTTCTGAGGACATAAACAAAACTATAGATAATTTTTCCATTTTTGCCCGAAACAAAAAGAAAATCATATGAGGCTCCGCATATAGGAATTTTTACCAAAATAAAACTAAAACAAATTCAAAACCAGTAAATTATAATCATGAGAAAAACTATCTTTTTATTAGCAATTGGCAGCTTAATATTGATGGCAGCCTGCCAACAAAAACCAAAAGAAAAACAGGTTGTTGCAACACGCTGGACATCCGAAAAAGCACAGCAATGGGGAACCGAAAACGGCTGGCTTCGTGGCAGCAATTTTAACCCAAGTACTGCCATCAATCAATTGGAAAACTGGCAGGCCGAATCATTCGACACAACGACCATCAACCGCGAACTGGGCTGGGCCGAAGGAATCGGAATGAATGTGATGCGGGTTTATCTTCACCACCTGGCATGGCAGGTTGATAAGGAAGGATTCAAAAAGAGAATGGATACCTACCTGACCATTGCGAGCAAGCATGGCATCAAAACCGTGTTTGTATTCTTTGACGATTGCTGGAACCCAACTTACAAGGCAGGCAAACAACCCGATCCTAAACCTGGTGTTCACAATTCAGGCTGGGTGCGCGATCCGGGCGAATTGCTTTATACCGACACAACCCTCATTAAAACATTGGAGACCTATGTGAAAGACGTTCTGACCACGTTTAAAGATGACAAGCGCATTGCCATCTGGGACCTGTACAATGAACCTGGAAACTCGAACTACGGTAACCGATCGATGCCTTTGTTGACAAAGGTTTTCGCCTGGGGTCGCGAGGTTAATCCATCACAGCCATTGTCATCCGCAGTTTGGAATTTGAGTTTATCAGACCTCAACAAATTCCAGGTCGAAAATTCAGATGTCATCACTTACCACAACTATGAAAGTCCTGAAAAACATCAGGCGGCCATTGATACACTGAAAAAATACAACCGCCCGCTGGTATGCAGCGAATACATGGCCCGGCGTAATAACAGCCTGTTTCAAAACATCATGCCAATGTTGAAAGTAAACAACATCGGCGCGATCAACTGGGGATTGGTTGATGGGAAATCAAATACCAAATATGCATGGGACCAGCCTATTGCCGATGGTTCAGAACCTAAACTCTGGTTTCACGAGATCTTTAGAAAAGATGGCAAACCCTACATGGAAGATGAGGTGCAGGTAATCAAGAAATTAACGGGAAAATAAGACTATTTGATAGGTTTTAAACAGATAAAAACCATTCCTTACAAAATAAAGTCGATTAAGGTCGGATTTCGATGCAGCCCCTTTCATATTTGGAAGGGGCTTTTTTTATGGTAAAAACAGGCTCTATAACGTTTGGTATGGGCAATTTGAATTGTAATGATTGCTGTTGGCTATTAGTCGCTGGCAACATGCAAACTTGCTTACTGAAAAAGCAGGAGTGGAAGCCCTTGTAGACAGGTTTATGAAAGATATTGCCCATAGAAGCAATCCCAAACTCCTCAGAGAATGGGCATATAATTCAGGCGAGGCTGTATCCTGGGTTATCGACCGGGCGATTAAGGCAGATGCAAAGGTAATTAACCAGGGAAATCTCCAGCAGTCAAAATCCTTGATATGAGTGGTTATAAGCTTAGCTATCATACAGCATACTTTGGTCCCAAGCCTTTTAACAATGGGGATGGCATGCAAGCGCTAGCCAAATATGCCGAAAAAGCAGGGGTGAAATTTCAGTACAGTACACCTGCTGTTCAACTTGTCCATAGCGAATCAGGCGAAGTCACCGGGGTAATTGGCAAAAATCAAGATGGAAAATACACGAAGTTTTTAGCCAGAAAAGGGGTTATTCTCGCTACAGGAGATTATCAGAACGATAACGCAATGTGCGATTTTTTCATACCTGACGCAAAATATTTTGGTCGTAAACAATCAAATAAAACCGGCGATGGATTCAAAATGGGTTATTGGGCTGGTTGTGTAATCGAACCCATTGGCCATACCAAAATGATACACGATATGGATGCAGGACCGGTCACCATGTGTGATATGCCTTTTTTGGCTGTTGATCAGTCGGGCAAGAGGTTTGTCAATGAAAATGTGGAAATGTCGGTGTTGAACAATTACCTGAGACAACCAGAGAAAGCCGGCCAATATTCTCAGATTTTTGATTCCAATTATATGACTCAGGCAGCAAAATGGCCTGGCGTGTTGGTGCCTCCTGATGGAATGAAAAATTATATACCTGATGAACCAGGGCCACACAATCACGTGTCAACTCCGTTCATAAATACGCATAAAGCTGATACACTTGAGGAACTTGCTGTTAAAATAGAAGTTGACCCTGCTACCTTAGAGGCTACAGTTAAAAGGTATAATGAACTTGCAGCATCAGGTAAGGATACTGATTTTGGCAAACCAGCCAATCAGCTTTTCCCGATTAATAAACCACCATATTATGGAATTCACCGCACACTTCGTATATCGGCTATCTGTTCAGGACTCCTTGTTGATGAAAACCATCAGTGTATTGATGCCGAAGGCAACCCGATTCATGGTTTGTATGCAGTGGGTAACCTTGGTGGAGGATTTTATGGCAGTGTAGATTATCCGCTTATTGTATATGGTTTATCATTGGGCCGCTGCTATACTTTTGGATATCTTGTTGGAATACATGTCGCAAAATTAGAGCCATCGGCTTAAAATGATACTCGTATGGTTGATTCATTTGTCTAATATATTTATTTACAACCATATTAGGGAGGTGCTAAGGAGAAAATAAAATGAAAATACAAGAAATCAAAAACAACAATAATAAGTCTGGTCGTGGAATTTGGACGATATTGATCATGTCGTTTGCTGCGATAACTGCAATCTCAAGTATGGTAACCTGAGGAATAATCTGCCATCAGCAACCCCGTTTTTGTGGATCATGTCATACCCCAATGAACAACTATGTTCAGAAATACTATGAGGAAGATACCACTATGCTGATTACCAAACATGCGATGGGCGATTCAATTAAATATAAAGGTGTTGATTGTCACGAATCAAAATTAAGTGAACAAGCCCGGGAAGGACTGCATTGGGCTACAGGAAATTACACTTTCCCATTTGAGAAAAGAAAATTCGGAACCCGCAGTTTTTGTTTGTCAACAGTTTGTCATGTTGAATCAAAGATTATAGAAGCAACAAAAATCATAAGAATACATTGTTTGCCTATAATCAGCACGATCCGCGTCACGGAAAGCTGGAATGTTATAATTGCCATTCAATGCATGTTCAATCGGTTTTTAGGTGTAACCAATGCCATAAATTTGTTTTACTTAAAGGCTGGATTTCACCTCAGTCCAATGGTGTAATAATCGTCAATAAGTAATACATTTACCAGTGGGCACATAAAACCCACTCGTGATTATTACCTTAAAACATTTCCATTTTCTAACAATTACATAAATGAAACGAAAGCTCTTAATCTACTTGATTCTTTTCCCCTTTACTTTAATTGCCCAACCTGACAATGGTATGCTCAAAGTAAAGATCAACAATGGATTACTTGAAGGTATTACCAGTTCCGGCATTCATATTTTCAAAGGAATACCTTTCGCACAGCCGCCTGTTGGCGATTTACGCTGGAAGGCTCCTCAACCCGTCCAAAACTGGGACGGCATTCGCAAAGCCGATCAGTTTGGTCCGCGAGCCATGCAAAAAGCACTTTTTGGCGATATGGCTTTTCGCTCGAATGGGGTAAGCGAAGATTGCCTTTACCTGAATGTCTGGACTCCCGCCAAGATATCAACTGATAAATTGCCGGTATTGGTTTATTTTTATGGCGGTGGTTATATGGCTGGCGATGGTTCTGAACTTCGTTACGATGGCGAAAGTATGTCGCGTAAAGGGATTGTTTCAGTCACTGTCAATTATCGTCTGGGCATATTTGGTTTTTTTGCGCATCCTGATTTAACCAAAGAATCTCCATATCACGGCTCGGGAAATTACGCACTTTTAGACCAAAATGCAGCACTGAAATGGGTGCAGCAGAACATTGCAGCTTTTGGTGGCGATCCGAAACGGGTTACCATAGCAGGCGAATCAGCAGGTTCCATTTCGGTTAGCGCGCAAATGGCATCCCCGTTATCAAAAAAACTGATTGCAGGGGCCATTGGCGAAAGCGGAGCGATGATCAATCCAACATTAGCACCAGTTACACTTGCCGAAGGAGAACAAGCCGGGGTTAAATTTGCAGCCAAAATTAGTGCATCATCATTAGCCGATCTTCGAGCTATTCCAGCCGAAAAGTTGCTTGACGATGCCTCTCAGAGAGACGTACCCAGATTTGCATCTACTGTTGACGGTTATTTCTTCCCAAAACTTCCTGTAGAACTATACGCTGCCGGTGAGCAAGCACATGTTCCTCTATTGGTTGGCTGGAATTCTGAAGAAATGAATTTCCGTGTTGTGACGGGCAGCAATGAACCAACTCCTGAAAACTACCTAAAGGCCTTACAAACGCTTTACGGAGAAAAAGCCAATGAAGCGCTGAAATATTATCCGGGATCGACCAATGACGAAGTAAAACAATCGGCAACAGCTTTGGCCAGCGACAGGTTTATTGCTTTCAGTACCTGGAAATGGTATGATTTGTGTCTTCAGACTGGAAAATGTCCGGTATATCGATATTTCTATGAGCGTCCGCGTCCTGCAATGAGATTAGAGATGGGCAATGCTGTTGCAGGTCTTGCAGGAGGAGTAATTAAGGATTCCGGAGCAAATACGCCAAAAGCACCAGCTGCAACCGGAGCTGTTCACTCAGCTGAAATTGAATACGCTTTGGGAAATCTCCCGACCAACCGGGTTTACGACTGGCAACCTGAAGATTATAAAGTTTCAGCCATTATGCAGGAATACTTTACCAATTTTATAAAAACCGGAAATCCAAACGGAATTGGATTGCCCGAATGGCCAGTGGCAAACAGCGGCAAATCGGTTCAGGTGATGCACATCAATGTTAATTCGAGGGCTGAAACAGATAACACTACCGAACGTTATTTGTGGCTCGATCGACAATACATAAAGAAATAACACAATACCGAAAATGAAAAAAAATTAATCCTGATTACTATATTAAGTGCTGAGAATAGCATGTTGTCATGTAAGAATCCATCGTACCGGTTTATGATTGGCTGGGGAGGCGCCTTTCATTAAAAACCTTCGGAAATTAATATAGCATATACTATTTGTAGGAGCGTAGGAAAGTAGGAAAGTAGGAAAGTAGGAAAACTGCATTTCCCGTTTGATCCATAAACACTTAGCAAATACAGGAAAACTGCAGAATCGCAGGATCTGCATGAACCACAATAACTTAACAAGCGTAGGAAAATCGCAGGAACCGTAGGAACTTTGTATCCATATGAACCATAGAAATTTAGCCACCACAGGAAAACGGTATGAACGTAGTATCCGTATAAACCATAAGAACTTAGCAAAAATAGGATATTCACAGGAAACGCAGGAACATAGGAATACCGCAGAATCGGTATTATCTATTTATATATTAGGTGCTTATAAATATCTTTGTTTCTCATTCCATTTCCTACGTTCCTACGTTTCCTGCGCCATATATTTGAATATTACAAAAAACAGCGGCAAATATATATTTGCCACTTAACTCAGTATTCACCTGAATTGAACTTAATCGGGAAACTGTGGCGCGGACTTAAATTTCGTTTCATCGTCTTTTGATACAGACAATTGGGTTTTGTAATGATTGATGCTGGCTATTAGCTACCTGCCACTTACAGACTTACTTACTAAAGTTTCCAACCTTATCTTAATTTTTAATCTTTGAGGAACAATTAGTTAACGCCCTTCTAACAATTGCAGATTGCCAATATCCAACTGCTCATTGTAAAAACCGTCTGAAAACTGTTGCAAAATTTATCCACTCCATCTGATATAGAACCACTATCTGATTTGTGTTTAGTTCCTTGCTTCTTAAGTTCTACTTTTATTGTAACCTGAAGATGATTTCGTTTAATCCTATTTTTGTAATAAAATTGAAGGTTATGAAAATCAATTATAGGTTTATATCCGACGCGGAACCCACAGAGGAGCAATTGCATTTACTAATGCATGAAGTTGCAGTTGATGTGAAAAAAAAAGCTGACAAATCGGATGAGCAATTTTTTGAACAACTTCATCAATCGTTACTTGTTGCACAAAAACAGCAACTAACTTTAAATCATGATGCAAAATGAATATTAGCAGACCAAAACTGATAATAATTGCAGGTCCAAATGGTTCAGGCAAAACATCGGTTACTGGCAAAATACTGCAGCATCAGTGGATTGAAAATTGCTTTTATATTGACCCCGACAACATTGCTCAAGATGAATTCGGAGATTGGAACTCGCCGGAAGCTGTTATTAAACCGGCATTTAAGGCAGCAGAACTCCGCGAGAAATATCTGTCACAAAAGAAGGAATACTATTTGAAACTGTTTTGTCTGCATCTGATAAACTTGATTATATCAGAAGAGCAAAAGCTGCAGGATATTTTATTCGACTCTTTTATTTTGGAACTGATCATCCCGCTATTAACGCTTCCCGAATTGCACATCGTGTGATGGAAGGTGGGCATGATGTTCCATTTTCAAAAATCAATAGTCGTTTCGCTAAATCTATTGTAAATTGCAGCATTATTGCACCGCTTGTTGACAAACTTTATCTAGGCGACAATTCTATTAAATATGCTGAACCAAAACTATTGTTCCGAGCCACCAATGGCAAATTGGAAAAAGTATACACAGATGTAAATATCTGGGCTCAAAGCATTATAGAATCTTTAGCTGAATCCAAACCATGGCCAACAACCTTTAAATCTCCCTTAAGTTTAAAGCGGTAATAATTCGAGATATGATGCTATTCCATTAGAAATAGTTTAAAAAAAATTGTCAGAATGATATAAAATTGTGGTTCTATGACGGATTGTGTGGGTAAATTTTGCAACCAATTTCAAATTGTTTGGCATATAGCAGTTGGCTTTTGGCAATTTACAGCTGGCATGATCGTGCAAACTATTTGATTTAAATCCTTTAAAATTTAAGATAACGCATGATTTTTTTTAAGCGGGTCTGCCAGTCGCTAAAAGCCAGCAGCAATCATTAAAAATCCAATTACCAATTGCATCCATCATAGAACCATATTTTAAATGTATTTGATAAATTTTGCAGGAACACCACCCACGATAGTATTTGGCAAAACATCAGCAGTAACAACTGCACCGGCTGCTACAACCGCATTTTCGCCAACAGTAACACCTGGCAGAATAATGGCCCCGGCCCCAATCCACGCATTTCGTTTTATCACAATTGGCTTTACCAAAAGTGCTTTCCGCTCTGTGGGATTAAGCGGATGGCTCTCGGTAATCAGACTCACTTTGGGGCCAATCAATACCTCGTCTTCAATGGTTATCCCGCCAATATCGAGGAAAGTACAGTCGTGATTAATGAACACATTTTTACCGATCCGCAAAAATATCCCTAAATTTATATGAAACGGCGTAAGAACTGTTGAACCTGCATCAAGTTGTATTCCTATCGCACTCAATAGCTGCCGGATATGGTCAATATCAGCAGAATTATTAAGTTCAGCCAATAACTTCATGGATCGGGAAGCGATCTCGAAGATCTTCGGATACTGAGGGTCGTTAAACGGAACTGTTTCCCCGGATTGCAGGCGATCAAAAATGTCCATATTCAGTTCTGAATTAGTACTACCACTACAATTTGTTGTATTCCTGGTCAGTAACAGGATTTAACCACTCTGTTGAGGCACCCTCTGCCGGTACACTCAAGGCAATATGGGCTAACCAGCTATCTTTTGTTGCTCCATGCCAATGTTTTACTCCAGCGGGAATGTTTACTACACTGCCCGGCAGTAGTGTTTGAGCAGGCTTCGCTTCTTCCTGATACCAACCTTTACCGGCAGTGCAAAAAAGGATTTGCCCCCCTAGGTGATGGATATGCCAGTTGTTGCGACAACCAGGTTCGAAAGTCACATTATAGGATGTAACATTGTCCTGGGTTAGTACGGCCAAATAACTCTGACCTGTGAAATACTGTGCGTAAGCATCATTTTTCTCTCCCATTGGGAATATTTGTTTGAAACCGCTCATATTCTATTCATTTAAATTATTACTTATTATCCGGAATCAATTCATTGATACAGATCAATACATTCAATTTCTTGTAAAACCCATGTATGGAAGGCATTGTGTAAACTATTTTGCGTTTTCAAGCACCGTAGTTATCATCTCTTTGGTATATAACGCTTCAGCCCCCCATATGTTGGCAACAACAGATAGTTTTTCGACAAGCATTGGAATGTCTGTTTCTGGAATATTTCCTTCGGCAAGCGTTACTGGTGCACCAATTTTTGAATACCATCCTTTTAAAGCTTCAATACCGGTATCAGCACCTTCAACATTGAACATGACTTTGGCAAAACGATCAAAGCGTTCGGGCAGGAAAGCTTTTTGCCATTTCATCCAGGCAGGCATCAAAATCGAAAGGCCAGCACCATGCGCAATATTATATTCTGCTGAAAGGGTATGTTCTAAAAAGTGCGTATCGTAACGGTTGTTTTCGACACCACAAAATATGGTGAAATTCAATGCCTGAGTTGCAGCCCATGCAAATTCGCCACGGGCTTCGTAGTTGGATGTGTCTTTAAGCAGGATTTCGGTCGTACGCATAACCGTTTTTAAGATATTTTCAACGTATCCGGCCATGTATTCTGGCAAATAAGTAGCTGAAAGGTACATATCCAAACTGTGCGCAAAAATATCGGAAGCCGAATAAGCCAGATACTCATTGGTAACAGTAGCTTGTAGTTCAGGGTTGATAACCGAAACTGTTGGAAAACCCACCGATGTAGCTGTTAAGCTGAATTTCTCCTTGGTTTCATCTTTGGTTACTACTGCAAAATTATTCATCTCGCTTCCGGTAGCTGCAAGGGTCATGATATCAAAAATCTTCAATGCTTTATTCGCAACAGCTTTATTGGTAAAGAAATCCCAAACATCACCATCGTAAACTGCTCCTGCTGCAATAGATTTTACTGAGTCAAGCACCGAGCCGCCACCAATTGCCAACACAGCTTCAGACTCTTTTGATTTGGCTATTTTTATACCTTCATAAACCTTGCTTAACAACGGGTTACTTTGTACTCCACCCAATTCTTCGAAATTTATTCCGTGCTTAGATAGGGTCTGCTGAAAAAATGTAATAATATTGAAATTTAGATATTTGTAGCTATCTTTGGATAACCAAGTGCAAGGAATTATGGATAGAGCCAAAAGAAAACGTGCACCTACACCAACCTAT
>Ga0118677_10002577_pt1 | contig 36090 bp, 42 predicted proteins | sample AliMusrvi5mmetaG_FD_86154 | JGI IMG/M metagenome (GOLD analysis project Ga0118677, IMG submission 86154)
GCCTGTTGCGCCCTACCGCGTTGAGGGAAGCCCATAGGTGCATTATTATACGCGTTTAAATGATTGGTTGGCATACATTTCTGCAAAAGGTATGTGAAGCATAGAGAAATCTTGATATACAGCATTTTCATCTTAAAAATATACATAAAACAGACATTCCGTTAAACCTTCAGGTTAACCGAATAACTTGTGCTATCATACCCACTACCAAGTAACTCTTTGATGTTGAAAATGCTGTATTAGCAATATTTTAAAGATGAAAACGCTGTAACTGTAAAAACAAGATTAGAGGGACCCCATGCACAAACCCATTAGAGTTCCGATATTCAATCCCCCCTGCCCCCTTTTTGCAAAGGGGGGTAGACGTTTATGGAAATTTCCTAAACTCCGACCCTCTTGCAAGTTCCCACTCATTACGGGAAGGTTCACGGCTATTACAATTTTTGCATTATTAACGCTGCTTCTACCTGCCTGTTCCCAACAGCGACCCCCACAGCCTGAGCCATGGTATCAGGCAGTAAGCGTCAAACCTTACGATGACGTGCTGGCAGAATTGGAACTGGCGATAACCGAGAACAACTTCCGCATTACCGGGCACAACCACATCGGCAGTGTAATCAGGCAGCGGGATAATGTGGCGTTCCCTGACTATGACACCATCCAGTTTTGCAACCTGACCTTGGCCCGGCAGATGTTGGAAATGTCGCCTGCCGCCGTGGCCTACATGCCTTGCAATATTGCAGTGCGGTCTGAAAACGGCAAGGTGGTCATTGTCACCCATCTGCTCCCCACTGATGGACCGGACGGAAAGCTCAATGCATTTTTCAAGGAAATGAACGTGAAGCTAAAAAAAATCGTCGATTTTGCCGCTCAAGATTAGCCATGCGTCCATGTGGAGTATAATTTACAGACAATCAGTCACACAAGAGAGCCCAAAATGTCCGTTCGATTTAATATTGTGCTATCCGATGACCTGAACCGTGAAATCGACCGTGTTGCACGGGAAAGCGAATCCAATAAAAGCGAAATTCTCAGGAAAGCCTAAGACCATGAAACTGAACCCTATCTTAATGTTAATCCTAGCTTCTGCCTTTCTGGCCGCTTGCGCCTCCGCCCCAAAACAACAAGCAGCCCCCCCTGCAACGCAAGCGTCTTCGACCCCTGCCGCTCCAGCCAACGACTTCCCAACGTTGACCAGGGTCGAATATGTATTGAGTTGCATGCAGGAGAAGGGCGGAAGAAATTATGACAACCTCTACCATTGTGTCTGTGCCGTGGATAAAATTGCGGCGAAGATTTCACATGAGGAGTTTATGCAAGCGCAAACTTTTGAAACTAATAAGAACCTTGCCGGCGAACGAGGCGGGGTTTTCCGCGATCCGCCACAATCTAAGGTGCTTCGCGACAAGTTGAAGGCGGTGAACGATGAAGCTGTCGCGGCCTGCTTCCCCAATGGCGGCAAAGTGTCCTCCCCTAAAACGAAATAGCCCCCATGTGGAAATTTAACTTATTAGCCGCCACCCGCACGGTCGAAGCGACCATGCCTTTCATGCTTTATCGGCTGGCCGTTTGCCTGGGCGTTGCGTTCGCTTGCCTGTTTGCAGCCTTGGCAGGTGCAGGCACATTCATCGCCTTTGCCTCTTTTTCAGCCAAGCCGGGCAGCATCGCAAATTTTGGCGCATTGGCCGGAATTAGTGTCTTGGCGTTTTTTCTCTATCGCTACCGGGCCAGCCTGTTTTTTAACATCAAGGCCGGTCATTTGGCCTTGCTGGCGGAACTCACCTTGGGAAAGAAGCTGCCGCAAGGCAAGCAGTTGATCGAACTGGCTAAACAGCTTGCCTCCCAACGATTCCCCAACGCGGCGGATTTCTTTGAGATTGATGAGGCAGTCCAACAAGTCTTGTATGCATTGCCGACCAAACATTGCCCGTACATAGGTCAACAGGCCAATAAGAATTTGGCCAAGCTCTTGGGCGCGTTGGCGGGATGGTTCGCGCAAACCGGAAGCCAGGGTCTGCTTGCCTTGAGTTTTGTAGCGAAAGAAACCAACCCTTGGGAATCTGCAAGGTCAGGGCTCGTGTTGCATCTAAGGCATTTCGATTTGCTGTCGAAAAGTCGCTTGTACCTGCTGGCCTTCGAGTTCATAGGGTTGCTTATAGCCTATGTGGCGATGCTATACCCTGTGGACAGCGCAGTGTCGTTGCTGCCTGTGGATGTCGGCGTTTGGCGCTATGGGTTCGCACTGATATTCGCATGGAGTCTTAAGGTTGCCTTCCTTGAACCCATTGCCACAACGGCATTGGCAGAGTTGTATTTTAATTTGGCAAAACAAGAGGGGGGCGTAAGCGAGAAGGAAATCAGTGAACTTGTTTCCTGTTCCGAGGCTTTTAACAAAATCGTGGAAAGATCTGTTTAACCTATAAGATATCGATTTTTACGTTTGCGTAACTATTGCTTACTTACTTATTATACGTCCATGTCGGCAAAGGGTTGCCGACCTACTGCGTATCCAGAACTGTAGGGCGGCTTCCAAGTCAGTATACTTCAAATTTCAAAATCCAAACTGTCCTGATCCGATTTGGGTTGAGTATAAGATTGTAATAGCTTGACCAAGTCCTCCACGACTATATTTTCAGCGTCGAGGATCAAACTGCCCTCCCCTGCCTCGGGTTGGGCATTTTCCAATGCACAGATGCAAATCAGTCCTGCCTCGTTGAGTTGGCGGGCAACTAATACAGCCTGCCTACCAAGAGAATCATCATCCAGCACCGCACTGGCATAACCTAAGTCAAACAGGCTCCGATCCAAGCGATAGGCGGTGTTTAGCCGCTTGTCGCCAGTCAGCCACACGGTAATGGGTTTTTGATTGAAACGGGCTGCACGTTCTTCATTGCTCACTTTTCGGGCCATGTCGCCCTGTTCCGCCCTGCCGACGATCATACCAGCGCCAACGGTGACGTTAGTGAGGCGGTCTATCAGGATGAATGAACCGGTTCCCTTGCACAGTTTGTAGGAATCAAAAGCGGCAAGAGCGCTTAGCGCCACTTCGCAACGGCCAATTTCATTCAGACCGAGTTGACGTGCTTCATGCCGCTCCAAGGTATTGACATCAGTACGGGAAAGGATGCGCGAGATGGAACCTGTGACCGTTTTGGTAGCCATCTTGAGGTAATACTGTCTGCCCGGATTGAGGGGTATTTCCGTCATCCAAACAATATCGGCGACAAAACGCGTGTCCACCCAAGGCAAATCGTCTGGTTTCGCCAACATGTCCCCCCGGCTGACATCGATTTCATCCACCAGCGTAATGGTAACTGCCTGGGGAGGGAACGCCTGTTCCAATTCGCCGTCTTGGGTGACGATGGCCTTGACCCTGCTCGCCTTACGGGAAGGCAAAGCCATGATGGCATCCCCCTTCTTCAGAACCCCGGCTGCCATCGTGCCGCTAAAGCCACGGAAATCCAAGTTTGGGCGATTGACCCACTGCACCGGGAAGCGGGCATTGGTGAAATTTTGGGCATCGGCGACTTCGATGTTGTCCAGCAGGTCCATCAACGGCTTGCCTTCGTACCAAGGCATTGCGTCACTGCGATTCACCACGTTATCGCCTTTGAGTGCCGAAAGCGGGATAAACTGGACATCATGTAACTCCAATGTTTCGACAAAGGCCAGATAGTCCAAGCGTATCTTATCAAACACCGATTGGCTGTAATCCATCAAATCCATCTTGTTTACTGCCACTAAAATATGCTTTATGCCCAATAACGAGACGATAAAGCTGTGTCGCTTGGTCTGGGTCTGTACACCGTAACGGGCATCAATCAGGATGATGGCAAGGTCGCAAGTTGATGCCCCTGTAGCCATGTTGCGGGTGTACTGCTCATGGCCTGGCGTATCGGCGATGATGAACTTGCGTTTGGCTGTGGAAAAGTAACGGTAAGCCACATCAATGGTAATACCCTGCTCGCGCTCGGCCTGTAGGCCGTCCACCAAAAGGGCCAAGTCGATATCGCCGCCTGTCGTGCCTGATTTCAGGCTGTCTTTCTGGATGGCGGCCAATTGATCCTCATAAATCATCTTGGAGTCGTGCAACAAACGTCCGATGAGGGTACTCTTGCCGTCGTCGACATTGCCGCAAGTAAGGAAGCGCAAAAGATCCTTTTGTTCATGTTGGGCTAGGTAGGAGTGAATGTCGGTGCTAATGAGGTCGGATTGATGTGACATGTGGAATGGAATCTAGTTTTGAGGATTGTTAATTGTTTACTGGCAAACTGTCGTTTTATATCACATTTCTGCCCCTAATATCACTGCCATAAACACGTTTGATCCAGTGAGTCATGATGGGTATGCCAAGAATAAGATGAGGATAATAGGAAATAAGACGCCAGATGATGGCCAGACTTAACGCCAGACCCGCTGGAACTAAATCCTTAAACAACCAAGAGAATCCCAATTCAGCTATGCCGGCACTGCCGGGGGTGGGCGAGACGGTCATGACAAGCCAAAGCACAGACTGCCTTCCGGCAACCAAAACATGATCGAACAACTCCATTTTGCGGTCTGAAAACGCTGCGAGAACGCAATTTAACACCAAATACCGCCCACACCAAGCCAGCGCAGTCGCCAACCAAGCCTTGAACCACCAAGCTGTTGAACGATCACGTAGATCGCGGGATGCGACCAATAATTCGTTGGCTATGTGCAAACCTTCGGCTCGCCAGCGATGCGTGAACCGTAACATCAGTAACTTGGTAAGCCACCAATTGATCAAACTTGGGGCCACAAACAGAGCTGCGACTAAAAACGCCACATACAAAGCAATACCGGTCCATGCGGTCCAAAACGCATTGTAAACACTTGTCCCCAACATCTCCGAAGGGATAAGTTCCAGCGGGGCAAATATTTCCCGTTGCGGGATAACCATGCTCACTAAAAGGGGGATGCTGATGTAAAATGCCTGGTCGAAAAATAGGACTGTGAAAACAATGGCAGTGCTTCGCCCTAGGCTTATTCCTTCCCGGTTAAGCATGAACATCGCAACCGCCCCGCCACCCACCATGGATGGCGAAACGGCGGCAAAAAAATTCCACAACATGATGACCTCGAAACAGCCCCACCATCCGACTTTTCCGTCAGTTAAGATGCGCAACTGCCAGATGTAGCCAAATTCGCGTACCCCCATCATCAACAGCCCCAGCAGCAGCCACAGAACGGTGCCGATTGTCCATTCCATGCGACCGAGCAAATCTCCAAGGGTTTGACCATTTTTTGTCAATTCATGGTAGACAGTGAAAAACACGAATACCAACCCAAATAAAACCGGCAGCAAAACCCTTTCTGGGCTGAACTGCTTAAGGACAGAAGATGCGGGGGTTTCTGGTGATTCGGCAATTCTCAGGTTTTTGTCGTGCATCTTAGTTTAGGCGTGACGAACATCGCGTCCCCGTAGCTGAAAAAGCGGTATTCCTGTTTGACAGCATGGCGGTAGGCGGCCATCGTTTGTTCAAAGCCGGCGAAGGAGCAGACCAAGGTTAACAAGGTGGACTCCGGCAAATGGAAATTGGTCAGCATGGCATCTACACATTGGAACTGGAAGCCAGGGCGTATAAAAAGCTGCGTATCCCCTCTAAATGGCCGCAATTCGCCGGATAATGAAGCACTTTCCAACGTCCTCACGACGGTAGTGCCAACCGCCACCACTCGACCGCCTTTAGCCTTTGTCTCGTTGATTTTTTCAACTGCAAGTTCACCCACCTCGCAAAATTCCGCATGCATACGATGTTCGTCGAGATTTTCCACCCGCAGGGGTTGGAATGTCCCGCTACCCACATGCAAAGTCAGATAAACCTTGTCCACCCCCATGGCTTCCAATCGTGCCAGCATGGCTTCGTCGAAATGCAGTCCGGCAGTCGGTGCGGCCACAGCACCTGAGTGACGGGCGTAAACCGTCTGGTAACGTTCCCGGTCCTCCGCACCATCCGTATGTTCAATATAGGGCGGCAAAGGGATATGTCCAACAGTGTTCAGAATCTCAGCAATATCCAACTTGGGCGACTCCAGTCGGAATAGATCATCCTCCCTTCCTGTTACAAACAGTCGATGACCGCCATCAATCAGCAATTCTGTCCCCGCCGTCGGTGATTTGCTGGCGCGGACATGGGCTAGGGCATGGCGATTGCCCACTATGCGTTCGATTAAAATCTCAATTTTACCGCCGCTGGATTTGTGTCCATAGAGACGGGCCGGAATCACCCGTGTGTCATTGAAAACCAGCAGGTCACCGGGTCTGAGCAATGAGGGAAGGTCGGCGAACATCATGTCCTGTAATGCGCCAGTATCGCCTTCCAACTTCAACAACCGGCTGGAGGAACGCTCCGGCAAGGGAGCTTGGGCGATCAGGCGTTGCGGCAGGTCGTAGTAAAAATCGCTTTTTTTCACTCTATTTATTTAAGGCTTCTTTATTCAGCAACAATCATTCCGACTATAACGCCGTCATTCCGGCAGGGATGCCGGAATCCAGCGTCCAGGGATGGCAAGCTTCAAGTTACGAAAAGACTTGTCGACAGGCGCGATTAAAAGTGATGCGGGAGTGCAAGGCTTGCCTTGCGATGGCGCGAGCAAGCAAGGCAAGCCTTGCACTCCAAGCGTATTTTCAAACGCCGGACAAGATTCGTGTGCATCACTTTTAATCGCACCCCTTGTCGTCAGCTTGAAGCTTCTCGTCCATGTGACATGATACCTGCATCCCTGCCGGAATGACGGCTTAATCGGCTTGGTTGGAATTATGCTGAACGACAAGCGCATAGTACGGATACGAAAAAAACATAAGCAAAGATTTTTCTTTACGTTGCGTCGTTGCGCCTTTGCGTGAGACCGCTTTTTGCTTCTCTCATTATATGAATTAGCCGAACAACTAGGCAAAGATTTTTTGCCTCACGCAAAGGCGCAACGACGCAACGTAAAAGAAGTGCAACTACGATTTTAGAAATACCTCTGGTTCGATATTAGCTTGCCTTAGAATTGCACGCAATGTCCCTTCCGGCAAATCGCCCGGATGGTTTGGAATTGTGGTGTAGCGCATACTTGATGGATTGAACCAAACCTCATGGCTACCTGCCGCTTGCCGGTCGAATTGAAATCCAAGCTTTCTAAGTCGTCGGATTATTTCCCGGTAACGAAATCCAGACAATCTGCCCACTTAACTACCAATGACCAGTGGATAGTCGAAAGACTCACCGACGGTGAGCAATGGAATATCGGCACACCGTCCGGCTTGGGCTTCTAATAATTTCCGGGCGACATCGCGGGCAATTTCCAAAGTTTCTTGCAAGGTGCGACCTTGTGCGACCAAGCCTTGAATATCATCACTGGTCGCAAGATACACACCTTCCGGCAGATGTTCTATATGTAAATTGACTATTAATTCCATGAGATGGCTCCTATTAAGTGAGGTGCTTTTTTTCACAATTCTATACAGGAATCTTAAATCCTAAATTTCCAATATCCGGGTGATTGCCGCAAATGGATTACTGCGATTATCTCAATAGATTCATGTCGAATACGATAAATCACAGCATATGGGAAATGGGGTAGCTTGCATTTCCGCATATTGTCCTCTATTTTACGATAGAGGTAAGGACTACGGGCAATTCGTGATGCCGCATCTTCTAAATTTTCGAGGAATCTTTTTCCCAGGCCAGATTGTTTATTTTGATAAAATGCAGCAGCGGCATCTGCTTCTCGTAAAGCCTCCTCATTCCAAAATAAAATCATCAGGCGTATTTGCCTCTTAGCTGCTGCATCACTGTATCATGATCGACTAGTTTGTCGGTCCCGTTGTCAATTGCGGCACAACGCCTGTGTATTTCATCCATCCATTCCTGCGAAATAGGAAAATCTTCCTCAAAGTCTAAGGTTTCAAGTAAAGTTTCAGCAATTAATGCCCGTGCTGCTGGTTCTAATTGCAGGGCATCATCAATTATTCGTTGAGGGTCGGGTTGCATAGGGTTTTTTTGACTTAGTTTTTTGGAAATACGAGGCCGGACGGGGTTTGTAACCCCGTCCGCACCGTTTGGAGGCTGCCACATCGCACATAACGTAAGCGACGAGGTTACAAACCCCGCCGCGCTTCGTAATTTGTTTATTATTCAAGTGTAGGTGTAGTTTTAGCATCAGCCCCCTTGGGATAAACGAGTCTCCATGAGAATGGAATAACTATACCCGATATAAGTAACACAGACAGTATATTGTACCAGACAACTTTATCAAGTCCGAGAGCATCATTCAAGAATTTAACAAATAAATTAAAAAATAAGAAGTTAACAAACCCTATAACTATTACCGTTTCCCTTTTTAACGGGATTATTTTAGAACTCTGTGTTGAATAAAATTCAAGCGAAAGAGCACAAACCATTGTTGGCAAAGCTAAAGCAAATGCTGCCAACAAAAGTATTGCAATTGTTAATAAATTTGATGTAGGTTTTGTAGAATCTTTCACTGCCACTGAACTAATCCCAACAATTCTTGCTTTGGTGTTGAAGATAGGTTGCGCACCGGATGTTATCATCGAAATTGAAATTGTGTCATTGGGATTCCATAATGTAGATTTTAGTTTGATTACATGATTATCATAAGTAATATCAGGTTCAATATCTTCGGGCGATTTTTTTGATATTTGAGCGCGTATGATGTTTATGGCTGAACCCACATGAACCTCTAATGGAGCTTCAAAGTCGTTTGTCGTTATTGGCTTACTGCCGTCATTTATTATTTCAATAACAGAAGAAAATGGTTGGCTCACAGGTTTCCCTTCAACCGATATTTCCAAACCTGAAACTGATTCCTTTGGTGATGGTTGTAATGAAACTTGAGACACAACCATTAACGACAGCGACTTGCTTTTTTGGTCAATATTAGCCAGCCAAAATGGACCAAGTACACTGGCAATTCCAACTACCAACGTAACGTAGAATCTCCAATCTTGAAGTAGGCGTTTTAGCATAGATTATAGATTTAATCCATTTCAGATATTTTTTCGGATTTAACCTTAAAAAAAACCAACAAAGCAACCAACCCCCCAATCACTAACCAATCTCCGAAACGGATATACGGCGTGGACCCCGACATAGGCGTGATTTCCGCTACAATCACCGCTTGTTGAAACATCGGGGCTTGAGTGATTATCTGGCCTCTGGGCGAAATGACGGCAGTGATACCCGTATTGGTGGCGCGTAGCAAATAACGCCCGCTTTCCAATGCCCTCATGCGGGCCATCTGGACATGTTGATGGGGAGCCATGGAGTTGCCGAACCAAGAATCATTGGTGACATTGACTAAATAGCCAGCTTGCGGCAATGCGTCGCGGGCTTCATGACCGAACACGTCTTCGTAACAAATGGAGGCCGCTATCGGATAACCCGCCGCTTGTATCGGTTCTTGGCCTTCCTCGCCTCGGGTAAAATCGGACAAGGGGATTTCCAATATATTCAGCACCCATCCAAACACATGCCTAAAAGGCAGGTATTCGCCGAATGGTACTAGATGGCGCTTGAAATACTTGCCGGGGTTTTCGGTCACACTGACCATGGCATTGTAGTAATGCCCAATGGTCATGTCATACCATGGTATCCCGATAATTAGGTCGGTATTATGGGGTGCGGCTTCCTTCCTGAAATCGGCAAGCCAAGTGTCCTTGACCTGGTGGTAATAAGCGGGAATTGCAGTCTCAGGCCAGACGACCAACCGGGCATCCCAGTGCGAGCGGGTCATCCCTGCGTAAAGTTCCAAAGTGGCTAGCTGGAATTCGGGCTGCCATTTCTGGTTTTGCGGGATGTTGCCTTGCAACAAGGCAGCTTTAAACGGTGGCCCAGCCGGTTGCGTCCACTGAATGCGGGCCAACCAGGCACAACTGACAATGATAATTCCAATGCTCATCATTGCCCCGCGCCTCTTCCAATCGCTGCGGTCCAGCACCGACAGGCCAAGCCCTGCCAGCAGCGCGACGGTCAAGCTTACGCCGTGGACACCGAATAGGGGGGCAAGCCCTTGGCCCAGTGGCGTTTCCACTTGGCTAGAGCCGACTTGCAGCCAAGGAAAATCGGCGATGAACCAACCCCTAAGCCATTCAAAAATCACCCAAGACGCCGGAAAGGCAACCAGCAGTTTGATGTGTTTCCCTCTGCCACCGAACAAGCGAACCGCCAACCAGCCAGCCAGTCCAGGGTAACATGACAAAATCAGCACGAACAACGCAGTCAGCCCACCCGCCTCCAATGCACTGGCCCCGCCATAATCGTGCATGCTGTTATAGACCCAAGAAATGCCAACCCCAAATTGTGCCATGCCGAACAAGTAGCCGCGGGCGAGGGCTTGCAACGGCGTGGCGTTTAACCAAGAGGCAAACAACAGAAACAGGCAAACGGGGGCCAGCCAAGACCAGCCGAAGGGAGCGAAGGCCAGTGGCAGCAGCAAACCGCCAAGCAAGGCTAGAAGATAAGGGATTAACCTGCGCATAGAAGTATCTGGTATTTATATTGCATTAAGTGTCCCTCTGCATTGAGGATACTTTGAACAACCCCAGAATTTCTGGCCTACATTATTACCTTTTTTAGAATCCCTTAATATCATAGGGTGTCCACAAAGTGGGCAGGATTTGCGCATTTGTTTATCATTGACAATAGACTTCACATGCTTGACATGTTTGAAATGTGTTTTCAATGATGGTAGAAGCCTGTTGGATTCAATTTTAGCAATAATATTTACCACTTCAACCGGAAAAAACAAAATATCACGCTTTGACTTGACGAACCTGATAAAACCGCCAGCATAGGTTACGTTATCAGGCATGTCAGTCTTAAACGTGCAGTCACCGACAAATACAATAACAGAATGTATTTGGTTGCTACTTAAACCAAGTAAGGACTCCAAAGTTCTTGTGTGCTTGTAATTTTGATGTAAGGGATTTTGGAATTTACTGGTGTGCTTGTATATTTTTTGTGTCCATGTAGGCTGGTTTTGGTTACCGAAAATCCATCCCTTCATATTCTTCGTTTCAACTACAAACAGACCATATTTTGAGACAATAATATGATCAATCTGCGTGGTTCCATCTTTCGTTGGCAGTGTTACATTTCTTATTGGGTGGTACTCTTGTTTATTGAGAAATAGCCAGATGGCAAGATTCACCATCGCTTCACCTATCAACCCTTTAAACCAAGGAGATTTTAATATACCAATGAATAATAGAATTGGTATAAAATACCAAAGTAAAAATACTTGTTTAAGTAATGGTGTGAAATCCATGCTGACAATTCTTCTTGTAGTATTTCACAGATGTCACGCACCGTAGGCCGGAATAAGCCCGTTTACGGGCGTTTCCGGCAAGAGCATCAGCAGGGCAACTGCGTCTTACTTCGCCGGAAACGCCCACTGGGGTGGGCTTATTCCGGCCTACGTCTGGCATCATGCGTAACATCAGTTATTTCTTTTGATGTTGAAAACGCTTTAACTCTAGTCCCCCGCATAATCTTCGCCTGCGCCGTGTTCTGGAAGTATCACTAGCTTCAGCAAATGAACCCGCCGATTGTCGGCATGTAACACCACGAAACGAAAGTTACCGAAATCCACCTTCTCCCCTCGGCTAGGCAGATGGCCCAGCTTGTGGACAATCAGGCCACCCACCGTGTCGAACTCCTCGTCGCTGAGATCGGAATTAAAATACTCGTTGAAATCGTCGATGGGGGTGAGTGCTTTGAGGGTGAATTCTTGGGCACTTTTGCGAAAAATATATTCCTCCTCGCCAAAATCGTGTTCATCCTCGATATCGCCAACGATCTGTTCCAACACATCTTCAATCGTCACCAGCCCTGCCGCCGCGCCGTATTCGTCAACGACGATGGCCATGTGGCTGCGGGTGGCACGAAACTCGCGTAGTAACACATTTAAGCGTTTGCTCTCGGGTACAAACTGGGCGCGGCGCATAATATCCTTGACTAGCAAGGCGCGGTTTTTCATGCTGTGTCCAAGCAGATCCTTAACGAGAAGGACACCTACCACCTCGGTACGGTCCTCGCCGATGACCGGATATCGGGAATGGGCGGATTCGATGACCAAGGGAAAGATGTTCTCCAGTTCCGCATCCTGCGGAACCACCACCATTTGTACACGCGGTATCATGACATCGCGCACACGCAGTTCAGAGAACTGCATCACGCCTTCTATCATGGAGAGAGCCTCGGGGTCGATGACATGGCGCTTTTGCGCGTCACGCAGGAAAACCAACAGGTCTTCGCGGTCTTCTGGTTCTCCGGTCAAAAACAGCCCAAGCCGCTCCAGCCAACTGCGATGTTCTCCGGGGTGTTCCTCGCTCATCATGACTCCGTCTCTTCGTAAGGGTTGGGAAATCCCAACCCGTTCATTATGGCAATTTCTTCCGACTCCATTTTGACAGCCTCATTTTCTTCAATATGATCGTAACCTTGTAAATGCAATACACCATGAATTACCATGTGTGCCCAATGGGCATGAAGGCTTTTGCCTTGCTCTTTGGCCTCCCGTTCGACGACAGGTGCGCAAATTAGAATGTCACCCAAAATGTCTGTCGCCATGCCGGGAGGTGCTTGGAATGGAAAACTCAAAACGTTGGTAGGGCCATGCTTTCCGCGAAATTGCCCATTCAAATCGGCACTTTCCTTTTCATCAACCACGCGGATGACAATTTCCGCATTTTGCTTTCTGGTTGCGGCCACAGCCCAATGGGTGAATTGTTGTGAGGAAGGAACGGCAGTGGATGCACTAGCATTTTGCAACTCAACGTGAATCATGGGTCCGCTCGTAAGCCTCGTAGGCAGAAACAATGCGCTGAACCAGAGGATGGCGCACGACATCCTGGGCGGTGAAGAAGGTGAAGCTAATCCCTTCAACCTCCCTTAATACGTCAATCACTTGGCGCAGGCCAGACTCTTTATTGCGGGGCAAATCCACTTGGGTAATGTCGCCGGTGACTACTGCTTTGGAACCAAATCCGACACGGGTCAGGAACATTTTAATTTGTTCGACGGTGGTGTTCTGGGCTTCGTCAAGGATAATGAAGGAATCGTTAAGCGTCCTTCCGCGCATGAAAGCCAAAGGGGCCACTTCGATGATGTTACGTTCCATCAGCTTGGCGACCCGTTCGAAGCCAAGCATTTCGTAAAGTGCATCATAAAGGGGACGCAAATAAGGATCGACCTTCTGGGCCATGTCGCCCGGCAGGAACCCCAATTTTTCACCGGCTTCCACGGCTGGTCGCGCCAAAATCAGCCGCCGCACTTCCTCGCGCTCAAGGGCGGCCACAGCGCATGCGACAGCCAAATAAGTCTTGCCTGTGCCAGCCGGGCCTACACCGAAGTTGATATCGCATTGCTGAATGTTTTTCAAATACTTCTGTTGATTTGATCCACGCGCTCTTATGATGCTACGCTTTATCCTGATCAGACCCGATTCTTCTTGAGTTTCTTCCGTAACGGCAAGCAGTGAGTCCAGATTGGACTCTTGTAAAGTCAAATGCACTCTTTCGGGACTAATAATTTCATTGACTGCCGCATCGAACAGATTATGGATGATCAGAGCAGCCGCCTGAGCCGGTTTGGCCGAACCAATGATTTGGAAGTGGTTGCCGCGATTGGCAATTTCAACTCCCAGTCGACGTTCAATGTGGCGCAAATTTTCATCGAACTGCCCACAAAGGCTGGCGAGCCTCTCGTTGTCATCCGGCTCAAGGGTGAATTGCAAATTGTTAGGATGGCTTGGCAAGTTATGCTGATACTATGTTGGAAGAAGTGGATTGCGTCGGGATGTCGATGGGTTCGTTGACCAATCGTCCACGCAAGGAGTTAGGCAGGGCCTCGGTAATCGACACATCGACAAATTGTCCCACCAGCCTTGGGGAACCGGTAAAATTGACCACCCGGTTATTTTCGGTGCGTCCGCTCATTTGAGCGTAATTTTTTTTCGAGACGCCCTCCACCAAAACCCGTTGTGTGGTGTTGACCATGTTCAGGGAAATCCCCGCAGCCATGGCTGCAATTCGGCTTTGCAAGCTTGAGAGGCGTTCGCGTTTGCGTTCGATACCCACATTGTCTGGCATTTCCGCAGCCGGCGTACCCGGCCTAGCACTGTAGATGAAGCTGAATGAATGGTCAAACCCCAAGGTTTCAATTAGGCTCATGGTTTCCCCGAAATCCTCGTCAGTTTCGCCTGGGAAACCGATGATGAAGTCCGAAGACAGGCTAATATTGGGCCGGACTTCGCGCAGACGGCGGATTTTGTCTATGTAGTCCTCGCGGGTATGGCCGCGTTTCATCAAAGAAAGTATCCGGTTACTGCCGCTTTGCACCGGCAAGTGCAAATGGTCTACCAACTGGGGAATCTCAGCGTAAGCTTCGATCAGACTGTCGGAAAACTCAACCGGGTGGGATGTGGTATAGCGGATGCGGTCTATGCCTTCAATGGCCGCAACATGATAAAGCAACAGGGCAAAGTCGGCTACATCCCCATCACTCGACTCGCCGCGATAGGCGTTGACATTCTGCCCAAGCAGGTTGACCTCGCGTACACCTTGCCGGGCAAGCACGGTAATCTCCGCCACCACATCATCTAACGGACGACTGACTTCCTCGCCCCGTGTGTAAGGCACCACGCAAAAGGTGCAATATTTACTACAGCCTTCCATCACCGAGACGAAAGCCTTCACACCCTCTGCTCGTGGTTCGGGAAGGGCATCGAATTTTTCTATCTCAGGGAAGGAAATATCCATGACCGGTCCGTGTCCACCAAGCGCTTGGTCGAGTAAATGCGGCAGGCGATGGAGGGTTTGCGGACCAAACACAATATCCACAAAGGGAGCGCGTTTCTGCAAAGCCTCCCCTTCCTGGCTGGCCACGCAACCACCGACGCCAATCACCACCTCGGGCCGTTTTTCCTTCAAAGGCCGCCAACGGCCTAGTTCGGAAAAGACTTTTTCCTGGGCTTTTTCGCGGATGGAACAGGTGTTGAGCAGCAACACGTCGGCTTGGCTCGGGTCACTGGTGAGTTCGTAGCCATGGGAGGCTTGAAGCACGTCCCGCATCTTGGCGGAATCGTATTCGTTCATCTGGCAGCCGAACGTTTCGATATACAACTTTTTGGGCATATAAGGTAAAGCTAGAATCCTTAATAAGGTGTTGCTGTCATTCTACCAGTTCTATTTGAATTCAACCAAATACTTGGCCCTTGGGTGCGATTAACTGATGATATACAACCGTACAGATGTAGCCCGGATGAAGCCGCTTGCGGCGTAATCCGGGAGAACTTGCCAAAACCCGGATTGCGCCGCAAGCGGCTTCATCCGGGCTACAAAACTTAGCGTTTTTCGAGCAGGGTTAGTTCCATTTCACTAAATCCCGCCAGCCTGCGCAGTTCCCAATTGAATGGGCCTCTAGCCTGACCTTTCATGTGGCGGTCGATCAGAGCGAAATATTCATCTTCCGATGCCAGCCCGCGCCGGTCACAAATCCACTGGAACCAACGCGAACCTAGCGCAACATGTCCAACCTCGTCGCTCAATATGCATTCTAAGATTGTAACACTGTCATTATCCCCGATGTTTTGCAGTTTGACTATCATGCCTGGTGTCACGTCCAAGCCGCGTGCCTCCATGAATCGCGGCACTAGGGCCATTCGTGCCAACACGTCGTAAGCGGTTTCGGTGGCAATCCCCCACAGGCCGGCATGAGCGGGTAAATCGCCGTAGTCCGCACCAAAGTCTCTGAGTCTTTCGCGCAACATGGCGAAATGCTGCGCCTCCTCCTCTGCCACACTCAACCAGTCCAGGAAATACTGTGTCGGCATTTCCCTAAACCGATAAAGATGATCCCAAGCCAATTGGATGGCACTGAATTCAATATGGGCCACCGCGTGGAGCAAAGCCACTTTGCCCTCCGTGCTAGTCAGCTTGCGCTTGGGGAGTTCACGGGGATCGACCAGAATGGGCCGTACTGGAAACCGGGCGGCTTCGGTCGGCAGGGGAGGGCATAGCTCCGTTTCCAGGTTCAATCCGCCTAGTAGATGGAAACGCCAAGCTTCGTGCGTGAGGCTTAGTTTGGTTTCGACATCGGGGGAAGTGAGGATTTGTTCGGCGAGGGAGAAGAGGTTGGGCATTACAGGGTTTTCAGTTTCGAGAGTTGAAAAAAAAACTCACAACAAACCTTGCCGTTGTGCCTCGTGCCAAACAAAAGGTGAGGTTCTCTTTAGGAAGGGTGCGGATATTTCCTTTCGCACATAATCACAGAAATGTTTTCTTCGAGCTTCGTTGTTTATCCCATTATCCAATTTCAGCCTGCGAATTGTTGTTTCGGCATCGTCAAAAAGTTTTCTATCCTGCATTTCGAGATTCTGATTGACATAAATAAAGCCTGTAATCAAATTAAGCTGAAACACGTTTTCAGGCAAGTCAAATGGATCAAGGACATCATCGAAAGCCCATTTCCTTGCATTCATCGCCAAGCAAGCTAGACGATAATTGCTCCATTCATAAACCAAATAGGCTTCGCTAGTGGATTTGGCGACAAAATGATCCGCCGATGCCGCACCTGTCGCCCTTTCAATATAAATTGCCAAATAGGCGCAAACGCCGCCATACTCTTGATGCAGTTCATCGAGACAGTCTCTCCAAAAGGCTCTGGGTTCAGTCTTATCGGGTAAAGGCTGGTTATTGGGAAAACCATTTCTTTGTAACCAAGCCTGCCCTGGCTGCCTTACTTTTTTATCAAAGCTAGTCGGCTCGGGTTGCGGTTGGATAGGAATCATTCCAGCCAGCCTTTTTTTTCTGCCACATATCGCCAATTGATCCAAAACGGGTCGGTGTCGCCAAGAACACCAGCCAGTTTCTTATGTAATGCCTGAGCCTCTGCTTTGCCAAATTGTGGGTTGACCATCGCATTCGAGGCTTCTTCCAAAGTCTGTTCAGCATCAAGGGACCGTCCACTTTTAAGATCGAAAGCCTCGCTCATCAGCCAATTTGACACATCGCCATGGCGTTGCCATATTCGGCGGGTCAATTCTATTTTGGATTTTTCGCCATTAGTCACTAAATCTAAATCAAACCAAGCATCCAAGGACGAATCAAATTTTGACTCTACTGAGGCCATAACCAAGGGAGAATGGGTAGTTGTGATTACTTGCACTTGGGCGGATTTAGAATGAGAAATATACAATCCTTCTATTATGGTAGTGACTACTATGAATAAGGGAATAAGCACTGAACGTTGCCAACTCGGATGGAGATGGGTCTCGATTTCGTCCACAAGAAAAATGACTTGATTAGAAACATTGATGCCCAACAGTGAGCAAGCCAGCATATGTTCTTTCCATACCCATACCAACAAATAAGCTAACGCAATAATCCTACGAACGCCGGCTGATGCATAAATAACAGGGACTTCTTCGCCATTAGGCATTTTCAACGTTGGAATATCTCGTACATCGCTTATACTAACTCTTGTCAGATAACCAATTCCAATTAATTCATTTGAAGGAGACAAAGCCTTAATTATTGTTTTCAATAACCCAAAGTTTGAACTGTTTTCTCTTTGCCATGAAGCCCAGTCACGTATCAAACCATTGCACAGCCATTCCCCTTTTTCCCCCTGCAAACCATCCCATACCTGTTTAGGGCTGAAAACATAAGCTGGCTGGCGTTCCTGCACGTCAATATTTCCCTGTTTCTTCCAACCATTCCGTGCCGGGTCCCACACGGCAAAGCTGCCATCCACTTGGGCATACAACACTAAGCCCGGATTGGACGGACGACCTGCCGGACCTGTCCATGCTTGTTCCGCATGGTTAAAAGTGCTTTCGTATGATTCTGTCTTTTGGACTTTGCCGGTAAAAGCAAAGTTAATACTAGCTTCTGCACCCGGTTTAGGGCGGGCCATGTATCCAGAGGTGAGGTTGGGATTTAGTTCGGCGGGCCAGCGTCGGGTTAGCGCCCACCAGGCAATATCGAGCAGAAAGCTCTTGCCAAGTCCATTGTCGCCCGTAATGATATTAAGGCGTTCGCCAAGCTCTAGGTTCAATTCGGGTGCAGGCCCGACATTCTTGATGGTGAGGCTTCTCAGCATTGTATTTTATATTGAGGGGGAAGGCCAAAAACCCGTATCCATGATTTGCTCGAAGGCCCAAGGGCAGATTTCCGGGAACTCTTTCAGCCCGGTTTCCTTTGACGCTAGGGCGACAGCGTCGCCCCAAACCACTTCCCACCATTCGGCATCATTCAACTTTGCCTTAAGACTTGGCACTTGTTTCAGGTGCAATTGTATCGCCCGCCGTTGGTTGCGGATGGTGATTTCCCAACTACTGCCCTTTCGGCTTGGCTGAAACTGCCACTTGAGCAAATGGGAAAGCAGTTTCACTAGGCGGTTTGCCAATTCACGTTGTTCACTCTTGCCCACGTCTTCGATTTCCTCGGCAATGTGTTCTATGTCCAGTTTGGAGAATTGACCCTCACGGAGTAGCCTTGCCTGTTCGTTAGCCCAAGCGATCACGTCGCTATCGTAGCTATGCAAATTGGCACTCATTTCATTGCCTTCAAATGATCGTAAGCTAGATTCTTCATATTGACGGTTGGTTTCAAATGTTCAATGACCAATATGATCACACTATCAGCCCTTGCCATGATCCTCCGAATGTAGTTCAACCTCGCCAAAGTAGCGATGGTAAGAAATGATCTTGAGCACTAGCAGCCCATCTTTGGTGACTTGCAACTCTTCGCCAGTGGCCTCGATTTCGCGGAAATAATCACACATGCGGTCTTTCAGCGTGTTTTCGGATATTATTTTCATGGCAGTTCTCTCTATATCCAAATGTTACGTTCATATTTTCACAGGTTCTTTGCCTGGAAAACCCATCTACTGGGAACCTATTTTTTACACCAATGTCAATCAGTATTCCATCAACTATTACCGTACATTTTGGTGAATATTGCCATTGACATCATTGATTTAAACCAACCCAAACCGGGGCGGGAAAAATCCCCTATTCTGTTGAATTAGTTGTTCCATCGTCGTTCCGGCAGGGATTGCCGGAACCCAGTTGCCATGGAGGGCGGCCTAGATTCACCTCCCTGTGTTCTGGATACCGGCAATCCCTGCCGGTATGACGGCTATGTCAACAGTATTGGCGGAAACACCCCGCACCTAGAATCAAGCAAACTCATCCACCTCCGTCTGCCCCGCCTTACTGGCGAACTCGGGCAATTGGTCGAAATTGAGATAGCGGTAAGTCTCCTTCGCCTTGGCATCAATCTCAACCATGTAACTCATGTACTCTTGGGCGCTGGGTATTCGGCCTAAAATGGCGCACACTGAAGCCAATTCGGCGGAAGACAGAAACACCTGTGCATCTTTTCCCAACCGATTCGGGAAATTGCGTGTGGAAGTCGAAACCACCGTGGCATTGTCTGCCACCCGCGCCTGATTGCCCATGCAGAGGGAACAGCCGGGCATTTCCGTCCTTGCCCCGGCTTTCCCATAGGAACCGTAAAACCCTTCTTCTTTCAATTGCGCCTCGTCCATCTTGGTGGGAGGGGCGATCCACAGCCGACCTGGAGTCTGCTTGCCAAACTTCTCTAGCAAATGTCCTGCCGCACGGAAATGGCCAATGTTGGTCATGCAAGAACCTAAGAAAACTTCATCAATAGGGGTATTCGCCACTTCGGACAGTGATTTTACGTCGTCCGGGTCATTGGGGCAGCACAGCAACGGCTCGGTAATCTGATCCAAGTCAATTTCTACAACCTCGGCGTATTCCGCATCCCTGTCAGCCTCAAGAAGAACCGGGTTGGCCAGCCAGTCCTCCATGGCTTTGAAGCGCCGTTGCAGTGTACGCACATTGCCATAGCCTTTCTCGCTCATCCAACGCAATAGCGTCACGTTAGAGCGAAGGTATTCGATGATGGGTTCAGGGTTCAGTTTGACGGTACACCCTGCCGCCGAGCGCTCGGCAGAGGCATCAGCCAATTCAAACGCTTGTTCGATCCTCAAGTTGGGCAATCCTTCGATTTCCAAAATCCGACCCGAAAAGACATTTTTCTTGCCCTTCTTCTCGACGGTCAATAACCCTCTTTGCAGTGCCACATAGGGAATTGCATGGACCAAATCCCGCAATGTGATGCCCGGTTGCATATTGCCCTTAAAGCGCACCAGCACCGATTCCGGCATATCCAAAGGCATCACGCCTGTGGCTGCGGCAAAAGCCACCAAGCCCGAACCAGCCGGAAATGAAATGCCAATCGGGAAACGGGTATGCGAATCGCCTCCCGTGCCGACCGTATCGGGCAATAACATGCGGTTTAGCCAAGAGTGAATGATGCCGTCGCCGGGTCGCAGGGAAACGCCGCCCCGGTTCATGATGAAATCGGGTAAGGTGTGGTGGGTCTGCACATCCACCGGCTTCGGGTAGGCCGCCGTGTGGCAGAAAGACTGCAACACCAAATCGGCTGAAAACCCCAGACAGGCCAAGTCCTTCAATTCGTCCCGGGTCATAGGCCCGGTGGTGTCTTGCGAGCCTACCGTGGTCATATGGGGTTCGCAATAGGTTCCCGGTCGCACACCTGCCACCCCGCAGGCTTTGCCGACCATTTTTTGTGCCAAGGTGTAACCTTTGCCGGAGTCAGTCTTAGCCTGGGCACGAAGAAACACTGTGGAAGCGGACAGCCCCAAGGCTTTGCGAGCACGGTCAGTCAGCGCACGGCCTATGATGAGCGGAATGCGCCCACCGGCCCGCACCTCGTCGAGAATGATATCAGTCTTCAATTCAAACCGGCATAATTCAGAACCCGACTCATGGTTGCGAATGACTCCCTCATAAGAGTGAATGTCGATCACATCGCCCATATTCAGCACGGTCACGTCGCACTCGATGGGCAAGGCTCCTGAGTCTTCCATGGTGTTGAAAAAGATGGGGGCTATTTTGCCGCCAATGCAGACTCCGCCTGCACGTTTGTTGGGGACATGCGGAATATCGTCCCCGGTAAACCATAATACCGAGTTGGTGGCAGACTTGCGCGACGAACCCGTACCCACGACATCGCCCACATAGGCCACGGGGAAACCCTTGGCCTTAAGCTCCTCAATCTGTGCCTCGGCGTTGTGGATGCCTTCACGCGGCACTTTCAGCATCGACTTGGCATGTAGTGGTATGTCCGGGCGTGACCAAGCATCCTGGGCGGGGGAAAGGTCGTCGGTATTGGTTTCGCCGACGACTTTGAACACGGTGACAGTGAGTTTTTCCGGCAGAGGCTGGCGGCTGGTAAACCACTCTGCCTCGGCCCAAGAATTTAACACCGCTTGCGCATGGCGATTGCCAGCTTCGGCTTTTTCTTGCACATCGTGGAAAGCGTCGAACATCAACAAAGTGTGCGACAGCCCCTTGGCTGCGATAGGGGCGAGTTTTTCGTCATCTAGCAATGCAATCAATGGCTGCACGTTATAACCGCCTAGCATAGTCCCCAATAATTCGGTCGCCCTCTCAGGCGAAAGAATTTCTGATTTTGCTTCGCATTTTGCAATGGCTGCGAGAAATGCTGCCTTGACATAGGCGGCTTCATCGACACCCGCAGGAATGCGATCAGCCAGCAATCCCAGCAGGAAGTCTTCCTCACCCTCTGGAGGTTTTTTGATCAAATCCACCAAGGCCGCAGCCTGCTCGGCACTCAAAGGCTTGGGGACCAGTCCTTCCGCCGCCCGTTCAGCAGCTTGTTTGCGGTATTCGTCTAGCATGTCAGTCTCATGGTAACAGTGAAAGATATAATGACGCTTTGCATTCCAATTTCAGCAGGAATCAAGCGATGCCTTACACAACAATTTAGTTGATTAATTACACAGTCTTTTCTAAAGACACTTGAAACAGCGACTTATTTTTATAGCTGGCGGCAAATATAGTTTCCACTTCTTTAATTTCCTTATTTTGCCATTGCCATTGGTATGTTTGGTGCCGATGGATTGACCGTGATACGCTGCTCTCTCGGTGAAACCACCAAATCCATGTCCTCCATCGGGATGGCACCCAACAATACTTGGTCACCCATCACCAAAGCCCCTACAAAACAATCCCGACCCAACATCGAAACTCGCACCGGACCCGCGTATTTGACCAGTCGGTGTGAGCCGTTCGCAGTAACCACCTCACGCTCTTTCAACGCAGTCAGCCTCAATTGCAAGGCGATATGCTCGGGTATGCAAAGATGAGTCGCTCCAGTGTCCACTAGTGCTTCGACGTTTATCTCGTCCTGCTCTGGAAAATAGGGGTTGGCGAGTCTAATATTGTTGTAAATAGTACACATCGCACTAAATCCCCTGCGTTACAGCGTCATTTTCATGTTTAAAAAATAAAGTCCATGGCTTTTTTTGCCGCACTTGCGCAAAATACCCTTAATTTGCGTTTCCATGAATTTTGTTAATTATAAAGCACTAAACACGCCATGACCACGTTCTACTACACCCATCCTAGCTTCCTAACCCACGACACCGGTCCAGGCCATCCCGAGAATGCCCTGCGATTGCGTGCTATCGACACGGTACTGAATCGTTCAGAATTCGCCGATTTGCTCAAAAAGGAAGCGCCCCGCGCCGAAATCGGGCAGGTTTTGCGGGTCCACACCGAGGCTCACGCGAATAATGTATTGGATTCCATACCCGAGTATGGAATCCATTACCTAGACCCTGACACGCCAGTCTCACCCGGTTCAGGGGAAGCAGCCATCCGTGCCGTAGGCGCGGTCTGCGCAGCAGTGGATGCGGTGTTTGCGGGTCATGCCCAAAACGCCTTTTGCGGTGTCCGCCCACCGGGACATCACGCCGAAGCAGGACATGCCATGGGATTCTGCCTATTCAATAATATTGCCATCGCCGCCGAACACGCCAGACAGTGGCACGGCATCCACCGAGTTGCCATCATTGATTTCGATGTTCATCATGGCAACGGCACCCAACACATTTTTGCCGACAATAGGGATGTGCTCTATGCATCCACACATCAAGACCATTGGTATCCTGGAACCGGTTCGGCAAAAGAAACCGGAGTGGGCAACATCTTCAACGCCCCCTTGTCGGCAGGCAGCGGCGGGACTGAGTTTCGCGCCGCCATGAATGGCAAAATCCTACCCGTTATAGACCAATTTAAGCCAGAATTGATCCTCGTTTCCGCCGGTTTTGATGCTCACAAAAACGATCCACTCGGCGCACTCAGGCTAGACGAAGGCGATTTTGCCTGGATCACCCGTGAATTGTTAAACCTCGCAGAAAAACACTGCGGAGGAAAATTGGTTTCGGCTTTGGAGGGGGGTTACAACCTAGAAGCCTTGGGGGAAAGCGTAGGGGCGCATGTGCGGGAGTTGATGGAGTTTAAGTAAGGTTTTCCGTTTAATCCGGGTAAAATTCAGCGGACAAAATTTGCTCATCCAACCAAGGACATCTGCTAGGTAGCTGACCAATATCAATCCCCGTTTCGTCGGCGGCTTTAATCAGCGCATCGCCCCAAACGCCTTCCCACCATTCGGCATCGTACAAATCCGATTTAAGGCTTGGCGTTTTGGTAATACGCCTCGCAATGGCCTTACGCTGTTCTTTTATTGTGCGTTGCCAACTTGAACCACGCCGCCCAGGTTGATGTTGCCATTTCAGCAAATGCGCCAATAACACCGCCATCCGGCTTTCCAATTCGCGTTGTTCGCTTTTGCCCACGTCTTCAATCTCGTCTGCAATGTGTTCAATATCCAAGGCATCAAATTGACCGGCTCGCAATAACCGGACTTGTTCCTGTGCCCAAGCAATCACATCGGTTTCATATGTAATCGTTCCCATACGGTTTACCTCGCCTTAGGATTTGGTTAAATACAACTTCCCGAAAAAAGACAGGACAGGATTGACAGGATAAACAGGATTTACTATTGGCCGGTTCCCAAGCTCCGGCTTGGGAACCCTTATCTTGCAAGCTCCTGCTTGGTCGTTCTTCGGGAAGCTGGAGCTTCAAAAAAACCATTCCCAAGCGGGAGCTTGGGAACGAGCAAAAAATGCTCACGGGTCATAAACTTGGCTTGATGCGGAGAGTAACGCCATACGGCTAGAATCGCCTCAGCCGCAGCCCCGGACGTAATATCCTTTGATGTAGTGGCTTTATCCATGCGCTTGCGACGATAATTGAACCCTAGATCGGTTTCAGCTTGTTGTCGGATTTCCTCCTGAATACCCAATAAGCGTTGGTCGATAATGGATGCATTGATATTGGTCATAGCCCACTCTTCAAACTCGCCTCGATGAACATGTCCAGATCGCCGTCCAACACCGGTTGCGGGTTGCTGGTTTCGACATTGGTGCGCAGGTCTTTAATGCGCGACTGGTCGAGTACATAAGAACGAATCTGACTTCCCCAGCCTACGTCGGATTTCGTCGCTTCCAAAGCCTGCTGGGTCGCCATGCGATTCATCATCTCCAGTTCATAGAGTTTTGACTTGAGCTGCTTCATCGCGGAAGAGCGGTTCTTGTGCTGGGAACGGTCGCTTTGGCATTGCACGACAATACCGGTGGGGTTGTGAGTGATGCGCACCGCCGATTCGGTGCGGTTGACGTGCTGACCACCAGCCCCGCTGGCTCGGTATACATCAGTGCGCAAGTCCGCCGGGTTGATTTCAATATCCACATCGTCATCCACTTCCGGGGAGACAAACACGGAGGAAAACGAGGTGTGGCGGCGGTTGCCCGAGTCGAACGGCGACTTTCTCACCAAGCGGTGGACACCGGTTTCCGTTCGCAGCCAACCGAAGGCATAGTCTCCCTCAAATTTTATCGTCGCACTCTTGATGCCGGCCACGTCACCGGGTGAGGCTTCCATTAATTCGGTTTTGAAGCCTCGACGCTCGCCCCAGCGCAAGTACATCCGCAGCAACATTTCAGCCCAATCTTGCGCTTCCGTGCCCCCAGCACCGGCTTGGATGTCGAGAAAGGCATTGCTTGGGTCCATTTCCCCCGAGAACATACGGCGGAATTCCATGTCGGCGATGTCCTTCTCGAAGGAACCCAAATCGTGCGCGACCATATCCACGCTCTCCTCGTCATCCTCCTCGACAGCCATCGCCAAGAGTTCCTCGGCATCGGCAATTCCTTTTTCCAAACGAATGAGGTTGTTGACCACCAATTCCAATTGGCCGCGTTCTTTACCTAGGGTTTGCGCCCTTTCCTGGCTGTCCCAGATTTTTGGGTCTTCAAGTTCGCGGAGTACCTCGGTCAAGCGTTCATATTTAGCCTCAAAGTCAAAGATACCCCCTAAGACCTTCGTGGCGGTCCTTTAAGTCTTTAATTTGATTGTAAAGCGGATTGAGTTCTTGCATAGTCGTAAGATTATTGCGGTAAAAAAGCTTTTAAGCATACAGTAGAATGGGGAGACGGAAAACTCCTCTCAGCAGACGGAAGCCGAATTTAATTAACAACAGCCTTTCAAACCGCAATAAGTTGCGTTTAAATATACGTTTTGAGTGCCATTCAAATTATCTTAAGCGACTGCCCATGGCTACCCGGCAGAACAAATCGGTTTCTCGATGGCAGTCGCATCGTACGCATTAGTGGGGAGAACAACTATTAATAAAAAAATCCTTTTCATCATCGTCATCCTGTTTAGCTTGGTTCTTGCCGGTGAGTTGATGCTGCCTTTTATCGAGGAATTGGGGGTTCTGGCGCTTGAGTGGGTACACAAGACCTTGGACTTTCTGTTTGAAGATATCCTAGGCATGGAGGACGATGCATCGAAGAAGGCTTCCGCATGGACCGGGTTTTTGCTTATCACCCTGCTGGTTGTGTGGGGGGTGTACAAACTCTATCAACACTATCTGCTCATGAAATCCGCCTTCCCCAAGTGGTGGAGAAAAAGGAAAAAAGAAATGCATGACTGGTGGTCCACTTTGACCCTGTTTCTCAAATTGGCCTATGTGTTTGGCAGTTTGGTTCTAGTCGGTATTTTGGTCATGCTGCTCTAATCCCAGCGTTCGTCTTTTACTTGGATTTTACCATTTGCCACCCGCACCGATAGGCAAGGGAGGTTCTCATAGGCCGGGCCTCTTAGCACTTTGCCTGTCTTTAGGCAAAACCTTGCACCATGGCGGGGGCAAATGATTTCGCTGCCCTCCCGTCGCCCGCTGGCGATTTCCGCCCCGTCATGGGTACAGACATCCTCAATGGCGTAAACCGAACCGTCAAGACGGAACAACGCCGCAGCCACGCCGTCCACATCCACAACAATATGTTCCCCTTCGGCTAGTGCCGAGTCAGCAATTACGTCTATCCAGTCGCTCATACAGTGTTTTCAACCTCGTAATAGTTACAGCGTTTTCAATATCACACATTACTTAATGAATCTTGTTTGTTCTGCTCGTTCCCAAGCTCTAGCTCTCATCGTTATACACAAGTCCGGGCAAGCCGGAAAATCCGTCATTTCGGCAGGGATGCCGAAATGACGGGCTTCGATCTACTTGTGTATAACGGCGAGAGCAGGAGCTTGGGAACCAGCTACAACATCACTTATTCTAAAAAATAGCGATAATTAAAATCATCAATGTGTTGGTTGGGGTCGTATGAATAAAACTGCCACTCGCGTAGGCGCATCGTTTTTCGCTCGGGCGCATTCAAACCATACAAACCAAGGGTGATCTTGGCTCGATGCTGCGCTGTTGCGTCGGCATGGGGTGAAGGTTCTATTTCTCCTGTGTGGTAATTCACAGTGAAATAATGATGAAATATATAGTCCAGTGCATCGGGTTTTAATAGTGCTTCGTCGTACTGTTCCCGCTTGATAGATTGGCATACGTCACAACATGGAAATAGGTTATCCCAGGCAAAGGCCAGCTCGGGAAACTGGCTTTTCGGCCTGAAATGTTCGACGGTCTTCCGACTTTCTGATCCGATTGGGCCATCACAAAATGCGCAATGCTGTTGAGTCATACGGGTGAGTGCGCTTCGTATGGCTTGATAACAGACATTGTCTCGCCAACTGAACTTTAATTTCGGGTTATTGGCTCGGCTTTTGACGTAATCGTCCGCCCATTTAACTGCATTACACTGTAAGCAATCAGGTGTCGCTGGTCTAGTTAGTTTACGCAAGGCTGACCTCAACCCCTGTCACGCGGCTCATTTGGCGCAATTCCCTAGTCACAATCACGGCGGCTTCCTCGCCACGAGCCGCCAATAACCCGGCTATTTTAACCACTTCGTCAGCATTGTTGGGGGTTTTCAAGAACACCGCCCTAGCCTGATAAAACTCGTCAAAAAAAGCTTCGGTTTCAACGTCGAATTCTTTGTCAATATCAAAGATTTCATTCAAAATCAAGCGATAGCTTTTGCCTGCACCGGACGGTATGCCCTCGATTTCTGTGACTCCATCGGTTTTGATACCGGGTTCGGGCAAACGATACACCCAGGCATTTTCCACCGAACCCACCACAAACGGCGAGTGGGTGGAAACAAAGATTTGCGCATTGGGCAGAAGTTTCTGTATCGCGGGCAATATCCGCCGTTGCCATTTGGGGTGTAGATGAATATCCACCTCGTCCAAAAATAAAATGATAGGCTGGGAAAATATATCTTGTTCAACTTCCCAAGGAATCGCTTCCAAGCGCAAGGATAAATCCGCCACCCAACTGATAATGGATTTTAGGCCGTCGGGCAAGCCGTCAAATTGGATGCTGTCACCATTGACGCGCACAGTGACCGCCAAAGGTGAGCGTTCCAATCTAAATTCAACTTCCATGTCGCAAACGTCACGGATTAAATCTGTTATTCGGGCTAATGCCAAATCATAGCCAACCGCTGCTTTTAAATCCTTATCGAAGTTGGCGAGTGCGGAATTTGTTCTATTAATAGCTATCCACTGCAATAAAACGTTCGGCCTAGCGGTATTGTCAAAGGAAAGGGCATTTTCAAAAGGGGAGTTCGTAATTTCCTGAATACCAGTTAAAGGCTCATTCCGCAGAGTCCGCTGACCGGAATAAGCGAAGGCGGCGAAGGAAAATTTTGTTTGACTATGTGGGTTATTTGACGGAAATTTATAAGCAACCAATTTGTATGTCAATAGCACACTCATAGTTGGGATAAAATAGCCATGTGCAAAAACTCGTCCTGTGATTTTGTCGTCCATTTCATGACACCAGCTTAAAGAACCAAACTGAGTATTGTAGTCAGTTCTAGATATTCCGTATCCGCCTGCCTTGCTGTCAAAACTAAAATCTACCCGGCTCTCAGAATTTCTCCACCGATGTTGAATTAGACCATCTGAAAAATGAGGTTCTTCAAAAATCTCAGCCAACGCATACAGCAGCGTACTTTTCCCACACCCATTCGGACCGGTGAATAAATGAATTTCTGCTAGTTTTTCATCCTGCTCGGCAGATGCTATCGGTTTGAACCGGATCAAGGTATTGTCGAAAACACCCACTCCTTGCAGTTGCACCGCTTCCAAGCGGTAAGCTTGTGTCATTTTTATCTCCGGTTTAGATTCTACTTCATAACATTCTTTTACGTTGCGTCTTTGTACCTTTGCGTGAGACCTTCTTTTGCTTCCCTCGCAATGCTACCTTAATCATTCCCTTGCACAAAAACTTTTTTGCCTCACGCAAAGGCGCAACGACGCAACGTAGAGCAAAGCTTTAGCACAGGCACTTGTGCATTTTACCGCGATTTTGCTCGTTACCAAGTTCCAGATTGGGAATGGAGCCGTAGGGTCACTGCCATTAAGTTATGCCGTCATTCCGGCATGGACCGCCGGAATCCAGATTGCAGGGATGCAAACAATCTATACCATCCATGGAGCCTAGGTTCCGGCGATCCCTGCCGGAACGACGCACTTTTTCTTAACTTAATGGCAGTGAGCCATAGGGTGGGCTAGGCGCACACACCGATAATCTTGACTCTATCTCGTCACTTTCCGTGCACCGTAGCCCACCATCTGGGCGGCGGGGCGGATCGGTTTTCATAACCGAGTCGGTCTGCAAGGGTTCTTGGTTGCCCACTTTTCTGTGGGAACGGCACATATGCCTTGAACAGAAGTAGCCCGGATGGAGCCTTTCTAGGCGTAATCCGGGTCTTGTGACTCAGTTCACCCGGATTGCGCCGCAGCGCGGCTCCACGCGGGCTACAGCAACTTCATAATACGTCCATTGCGTAGGAAAATGATGCCTCATTTTACAGCGTTTTCTATATCTCAGTTACTTACTTAATGTACATCCATGTCGGCAAAGGGTTGCCGACCTACTGCGTAACAAGGGTCGTAGGGCGGCAACCCCTTGCCGCCAAAGATAAACAAAGTAATCAATCGACATTAAAAACGCTGTATACTGGGTACATGGCAAGGCATTGATTCAACAAAGATGCTAGCAATAGCATGAAATTCTTCAAGTGCCTATTTGAGGTTGAAAACGCTGTAGGCTATTCCGTCGAAACCGTCTCCGCCTCTTCCTTCAACGCCGCCTCCAACGAATGCCAAGCCAAGGTCGCGCACTTGACCCGTGCAGGGTAAGCCCGAACACCGGCCAATACCGCCAATTTACCCAGTTCGTCAAAATTAGTCCTCTGGTCTTCGCCAGTGACTATATTGTGAAACAATTCAAACAAACCGTGAGTTTCTTCCTCCGTGTGGCCTCTCACTATTTCCGTCATTAACGAGGCCGATGCTGTCGAAATCGCACAGCCTGAACCTTGAAAACTAACATCCTCAATCACATTATCTTTGACTTTAACATATAAAGTTATACGGTCGCCGCACAAGGGATTGAAGCCGTCGATTTTGCGGGTGGCATCCTCCATTACACGGAAGTTGCGGGGATTGCGGTTGTGGTCAAAAACCACTTCCTGATACAGATCGCGGATTTCATCGAACATCAGCCGAATACCTCAATAAGCTGTTTGATTCCGTCGATCAACACATCGACTTCCTCATGGGTGTTGTAAAACGAGAATGAGGCTCGCGCCGTGGCGGGCACTCCGAAAAAGTCCATCACTGGCATTGCGCAGTGATGCCCTGCCCGCACAGCGACGCCCAACTGGTCCAACAGAGTGCCTATATCGTGGGGATGGATATGGTGCAAGGTAAAGCCCAGTATTGCGCCTTTGTCACTGGCTGTGCCAATGATTTTCAAGGTCGGAATTTCCAGAGCCTTTTGCGTCGCATAGTGCAACAACTGCTGTTCGTAGGCGGCGATATTGTCCATGCCGATGGCTTGCAGATAATCCACCGCAGCACCCAAGCCTATCGTTTCAGCAATTGCCGGAGTGCCGGCCTCGAACTTGTAAGGCAAGGTGTTGTACTCGGTCTTGGCAAAGGTCACCATGCGAATCATGTCGCCGCCGCCCTGCCATGGCGGCATGGCTTTCAGTAACGCCTCCTTGCCGTACAGCACACCGATGCCTGTTGGCCCACATAGTTTATGCCCGGAAAAGGCGTAGAAATCGCAATCCAAGGCTTGCACATCGACAATCATGTGCGGAATCGCCTGGGCACCGTCCAGCATGACCGGTATGCCTCTCGCGTGGGCCAGTTCGACGATGCGCTGCACCGGATTGATGGTGCCTAAGGCATTAGACATATGGACCACGGACACCAATTTGGTCCGCTCATTCAACAAACCCTCAAATTCTTCCATGAGGACTTCCCCAGCCAAGTTGATCGGCGCGACTTTCAGCACCGCGCCGGTCTGCTGGCAGACGATCTGCCAAGGCACAATGTTAGAGTGATGCTCCATGGTGGTGATAAGAATTTCATCACCGGCTTGCAACTTGGAACGACCATAAGATTGCGCCACCAAGTTAATGGCTTCAGTCGTCCCTCGAACAAAAATGATTTCTTCAATTTTGCGGGCATTGATAAAAGTTCTGACTTTTTCCCGCGCACCCTCAAACAAGTCGGTGGCCCGTTGGCTCAGGGTGTGGACCCCCCTATGCACATTAGCGTAATCGTGTTCATAGACATGGCGCAAAGTATCTAGGACAGCTTTTGGCTTTTGGGTTGATGCTGCGTTATCCAAGTAAACTAGTGGTCTGCCATGGATGGTTTCATTGAGGATGGGGAAATCTTGGCGAATTTTGGCGACATCAAAACTCATAACCAATCCCTCCGAATGCCGGTCTGGGGGAATAAATTCAATAAATGTTCTAGTACCCTGCCATGCAATGATTCCAAGCCCACCTTTTCCACCATTTCATTAGCGAACGCGAATGTCAGCATGTTTTTGGCGGTTTCCCGGTCGATGCCGCGTGACACCAGATAAAACACCGATTCTGCATCAAGCTGTCCGATTGCCACCCCATGGGAGCATTTGACATCGTCGGCAAGAATTTCCAGTTGCGGTTTGGCATCAATTTCAGCATCATCGGACAACAACAGGTTACGGTTGTCCATCTCCGCGCTAGTCTTCTGCGCCTGGGGGTGGACAACAATGCGGCCTTGGAACACACCTTTCGCACGGTCGGCAAGCACTCCCCTGTAAGTTTCGCGGCTGGTTCCATACGGTTCGGTATGATGGATCAGCGTATGGTTATCAACATGTTGGCGGCCTTTGGCGAGAAACAGGCCGTTCATTTCGCATTCGGCGGCAGTCGCCAATTCCGCGTGAATCTCGTTCCGCGCCAACAAGCCGCCAAATGACAGGTTATGTTGATTGAAGCGGGAGGACTTTTGCTGCTTCACATAGACACCGCCGAAGTGATATGCCTTGTCCGTCTCCACTTGCAACTTGTAATGACCTAAGCCTGCATTTTCGCCCAAGTGGATTTCGGTCACTGCCGCTGTCAGATAACTAATACCCGGCAAACCTACAAAGGTTTCGATGAGTTTGGCTTCGGCGTTGGCCGCTAAGGCAACTAGGCTGCGGGTATTTGCCAAAGCCTCGTTGCAGGTGGACACATGCAGAATTTGTATTGGCTTATCCAAAATGACGCCGGAGGGGATGTCAATAAATGCCCCGTCGCTGAAATACGCCGTATTGAACGCGAGAAAACCATGGGATTCCTTGGCCAATGCCTTCCCCAGCAAAGCCTTTACCCTGTCTGGATGGTTTTTCAACGCTGCCGATAGTCCCGTGGCAGTGACTTGTTCAGGCAAGTCGATAAAATCCGATAGCAAAGGTTCAAAATGCCCATCTACCAAGACCAATGACCAAGTATCCGCCAGTTTGTGAATTTCCAGGCTAGCCTTGTCAATGGCTGCTTGAGTAGGAAGACTTGACGGCACAAACAGTTTCTTTTCTAGTGCGGTGACATTGGTGTATTTCCACTCCTCCTCGCGGGGGGAAGGAAAACCACTCGCCGCAAAGCTGCCTAAGGCCAGTTGGCGCAGCGTATTGAGCCAAGGCAGATTTTGACCGGGGAGAGAATCTGCCAGTGATTGGTAACGATCAATATAATCTATTGCGCTCATGCCGCCACACCCACAGTCTGGTCTATCCAACCATAGCCTCGTTCTTCCAGTTCCAGCGCCAAGCTGGCATCGCCGGTTTTGACGATGCGGCCTTGGGCCAACACATGGACCTGATCCGGTTTGATGTAATCCAGCAAGCGTTGGTAATGGGTGACCAAGATGAAAGATCGGTCTGCCGAACGTAGCGAGTTGACCCCGTCGGAGACGATCTTCAAGGCATCAATGTCCAGCCCCGAATCGGTTTCATCCAGGATGCACAAACTCGGCTCCAAAACCGCCATTTGCAGAATCTCGTTGCGTTTCTTCTCCCCGCCGGAAAAACCTTCGTTGACGGCACGATAGAGGAATTTCTCGTCCATATCGACTAACTTGGTTTTGGCCTTGATCATTTGCAGGAAGTCAAAGGCATCCAATTCAGCTAGCCCCCTATGCTTGCGCACGGCATTCAAAGCTGCTTTCAGCAAATACACGTTACTGACACCGGGAATTTCCACCGGGTATTGAAACGCCAGAAACACGCCTTCCCTAGCTCTCTCTTCCGGTGGCATTTCCAGTAGGTTTTTGCCTTGATAAGTGACGGTTCCGGCAGTGACTTCATAGCCTTCGCGGCCCGCCAGCACATGCGACAAGGTGCTTTTGCCCGACCCGTTCGGCCCCATGATGGCATGGACCTCACCGGGTTTGATGTGCAGGCTGATGCCTTTCAGGATGGGTTTGTCTTCTACGCGGACGTGGAGGTTTTCGATTTTTAGCATGGATTCACCTAATGTGTTTTCCCTGGCAAACCCAGGAACTTGGAAATATGTTTTACTAAGTCGTCGTCGATTTCAGAATGTCTTGGAACAGGTTGTTTCTTGCCATTTGCCGGATTAAGATAAATATCGTGGCGACCGCCATGACGATGCAAGACGCAACCGTTTTGTATTAACCAGCGCAGGAACTCGTTTCGCTTCATACTGCGATGAGCTTGCTTTGATAGTTACTGGGTACATCTTCTAAAATCATTTCATGATAAGCATCACGGAGATTTTCTTCCAACTCTTCCAAGGTTACGCCTTGGGTCATGATTTCTGGATATTCTTTTATTTTTCCTAGCCAGAATTTTTCGGATTTCCAATAGATCATGGTTAATTGATTAGACATATGGTAAATCTCCATTTTTAGGAAATATCAGCTTACAACAAGGGCAGTGTCCAGTGCCATCAATTCCCTCGCTCCCACGTTGGGACGTAGAAACGAGATAACATGACGGAATATAAAGCAAATGGGACGCATAAAAGATTGCTGTTATATTCTAATTAAAAGATCACCGATTTCTGCTCTATTTAATTCTTTGAGATGTGAATTTCCAGGTTTAATGGATTCTGTTACCGTTTCTGGAGTACTTATCAATGAAAGAAAGCCAGTCTTGTGGCTTGGAGATGATACTTTTTTTATCTCTCTTATATCACTATCTTTCATATATTCACAAGACCTCACAGTAGAAATTTTATGTTGAACATGAATAACTTTCACCTTACCCCTAACAAGTTCAAGCCTTTCAAGTTCTTCTTGTGTGTCTGGGTCAATTATGATATCTCCAATACCTACCACTAAAAATGTTTCACCCGAAGATACACCATGTGATGAGCCTCGGTTAATGACAAGTTCGTATTCATCCTTTATTGACACAACTTTTCCAAAATATCTATCATTCATTTATTTGCTCCATTTGTTGAAATGCGGAGGTGGGTACAACGGGCCGAATCACTATGCTTTTCAAGTCATTAAACGAGAAAGAGGTAGAGTTAATTACGCCAAAATCTCTTAGCACTTTAATTTGAATTACCTTCTCTTGAACAAGATACACCTCACCTAAATATGCAAGCCGGTCAATATCATCCTTTTGGATATAACATCCTACTACGATGTGATTGACAAAGTTTTCATTTCGACGGATTACAAAAAGTGTTTCATCTTGGATATATCTAATTGGATTTTCATAAGGAGGAGGAGGTTTAATCTCTTTTGATAAATCATGAATTACTTTAAGTAATAACAAAGTAAGGGATGTAAACGCAACAATACTAAAAAGAAGCCATTTTATAGAAATCTGATCGTTTACATTGACAAACATAGTGACTATGCTTGAGAAAAAACCTATTACACCAATAATAATTGATGCGCCAGAAAGACTAAATACCCCAGATGAAATACGATCCTTCATAATACAAATTTAAATTAATTATAAGGTAGTAGGATACATTCTCTCGTTCCCACTCCCCTGAAAGTGAGCCAGAAAACTGGAGAATATATAATTAAATATTGCCTTCATATAAATCGCCTAATGAAAAGCATAGGTCATAATCATTCCAAACCAAGTCACCGCTTTCAATCGTGAATCCTTCAAACTTTTGTGGATCGAGATATTTTCTAATATCCGGGTGGGCAGAATTTCTCAAAAATGGCCCGAAATCTATGACTCTCTGTAACCCATTTGAAAAAGCAAGTTGAATCCGGTAATTTCCAATATATTTCGCTTCCATAATATCGATTACTATATTTTCAATCATCGGGAATTTCCTGTCTTCACATCCAAAATATGAGAAAATTCGCGGATACTCATGGACTTAAATTCGCCCGTTTCTGAATTTCATTGTGGTAGCCCGGATGGAGCCGCTTGCGGCGCAATCCGGGAGAATCTGGCCACAACCCGGATTTCGCCGCAAGCGGCTCCATCCGGGCTACGGCTTACCCAACTGCGTAACATCAGCCCTTAACTTAATGGGAGTGACGCGGAGCGTGGGAACGATCAAATAATTCGTCGTTCCGGCAATGATGGTATTTTTCGCCGGGTACGCCCGCTAGAACGGGCTTATTCCGGCCTTCGCGCCTCGCAACAGGGGGCGGCCCGGCCCTGTCCGCTCCGCGGCCGGGCCGCCCCCTGTTGCGTGCGCTCCGCTCTTGGCCCTCCGGCCTCACGCCTGAACTCGGGCGCAACGGAAGCCGGCGTAGTAGTCACGGTTGACGGATGGGGAACCGAAACGGCTCGCGGAACGGCAGTACCACGCGAAGTCACGCCAGGATCCGCCGCGCAACACACGGTCCGCCCCAGCGTCCACCGGGCCTACCGGGTCAATCTGCGTGTCTTCGGTGTACACCCTCAACCCATCCGCGCACCACTCCCAGACATTGCCGAGCATGTCATGCAAGCCCCACGAGTTGTAGTGCTTCTTGCCGACTTCACGAGTGCCGGATTTGGGGTTGAGGTATTGCATCTGCGGCCAACTTGAGGAATCGGAAAATTCATCCAATTCGTAACCTACGCCACTATTGCCACCGTACCAAGCAATGGGGTCCAAGGCCGGGGCGTTTCGTTCGCCCAGAATCTCAATCGGCCCTGAGTACAGCGCGGTGTCGGTCCCGGCGCGGCATGCGTGTTCCCACTGGGCCTCGGTGGGCAGCACCAAATCCAAGCCGGGTATCTCGGCGTTGATGCGTTGCAGGAAGGTTTGCACGTCGTTCCAACTGACCTGTTCGACCGGGCGGCGAGGGCTTTTGAAGCGGCTGGGGTTGGAATGCATCACGGCTTCCCACAAGGCTTGGGTGCAGGGGGTGTCGGCCAGCCAGAAGCCTTTGGTGATA
>Ga0118677_10002578_pt1 | contig 36088 bp, 23 predicted proteins | sample AliMusrvi5mmetaG_FD_86154 | JGI IMG/M metagenome (GOLD analysis project Ga0118677, IMG submission 86154)
AAACTCCAAATCTGCATAACTGGAAAATGTCGCATTCATCCATCATGACCATGAACCTGGGGGGCATGAAAATGTATGTTTATTGTGCTATCGGAGGCGTATGCGGGATAGCAGCCTCAGGTCCGGAGCGCGGGAAGGTACTGTGGGAGACCACTGAATTTGCACCCTCGGTCGTAGCTCCAAGTCCCGTTATAATGGATGAAGGACGTATCTTTGTATGTGCAGGTTACGGGGCCGGTTCAGCCCTGCTCCAGGTAAAAGCAAACAACGGGGCGTTTTCGGTGAAGGTTTTGCAGAAACTGAAACCCCAGGACGGGCTTGCATCGGAGCAGCAGACCCCGGTGTTTTACGGGGGATATCTTTACGGTATACTCCCGAAAGACGCCGCAGGACTGCGTAACCAGTTCGTATGCTGCAAAGGGAACGACTGCAGTAAAATAGTGATGAACAGCGGCAAGACCGACAGGTTCGGCATGGGCCCGTACATTCTTGCCGACGGAAAATTTTTTATTCTTAATGACGACGGGGAAATGACCATTGCAAAAGCTTCACCTGCGGGATTTACAGTGCTCGACAGGGCCAGGATCATTGACGGGCAGGATTCATGGGGCCCCATTGCGATCACTGAGGGTTACCTGCTGATGAGGGATTCGAAGACGATGGTGTGCCTGGATGTAAAAGAGAAGTAGCGAAGTAGCGAAGTAGCGAAATAAGAAATGAAACAGAAGATCTTTATTATTGCGGGATTGTTACTGCTGGTGATCGTGATCGTGATCATGGTGAGGGACCTCTTTTCTTCAAAAAAAGAAGATCAGAAAAACCCGTACGACTATAAGCTGAATGAACTTAAAAAGACCGCGGGCAAGCAAATTGCATATAACGAGGCTTTATCATTCAGGACGGGGCTGGAAGAGATCCATGCAATTGCATGCGGGGCAGGGGACCGTATTTTTGTCGGCGGATCAAAAGGGGTTGAGATCTTCGAGAAAGACGGAAAACCTGCAGGGAAGTTCGGTTTTGAAGGCTTTGCATCTTCATTGGCCATGGATAAGAAAGGAGATTTTTTCATAGGGATGCAAGACCATGTCGAGGTTTATAGCCCTGAAGGAAAACTCCTGAAAAAATGGAACGGCATATCGCCTGAATCTTTTCTTACCAGCATTGCAGTTTCGGACTCCTTTGTTTTTGTTGCTGATTACGGTAAAAGGGCGGTTTACCGTTACGACCATGAAGGCCGTCTCATCAACCGCATAGGAGAAAAAGACCCTGAAAAAAAAGTGCCAGGATTTATTGTCCCCAGCCCTTATTTCGACCTGGCCATCAGGTATAATCACGAACTCTGGGTTGCCAATACCGGGAGGCATTCCATGGAGCAGTTCAGTTACGATGGTACAATGAACTCAGCCTGGGGTGAAGCTTCCATGGCCATTGACGGCTTTTGCGGATGTTGCAACCCCTCTCACTTTGCCTTCCTTCACGACGGTTCATTCGTGACCAGTGAGAAAGGCATTGAAAGGGTGAAAATTTACTCGCCAAAGGGAGAATTTAAATGCATTGTTGCTCCTCCATCAGCATTCACAGAAGGAACAAGGGGACTTGACCTGGCTGTGGATTCCAGGGACAGGATAATAGTGCTTGACCCTGAAAGGAAACAGGTAAGGATATTTGTAAAAAAATAAGTTATGCCAGGCAGGCGTGAATTTCTGAACACCTTGATGCGGGGAGGGATCCTTGCAGCGCTTGGCCTGCTCAGCGGTGCAGTGATATTCCGTTCACGCGACGAAAAGTCCTGCTCCTATGGTTTTGACTGCAGCGGCTGCAGCCGTTCGAAAAGCTGCATGCTGCCTGCCGCCCTTGAAGCCAGGCAAATGGTTTGGCAGCTCGACATGACAAAGTGCATACAGTGCGGGAGATGCGCCACCAACTGCGTGATGAGCCCTTCGGCAGTGAAATGCACCCATGCCTTTGCGATGTGCGGTTACTGCGACCTCTGCGGGGGCTATTTCAAGCCCGGGACCAAGACCCTGACCACCGCTGCCGAGAACCAGCTCTGCCCCACCAACGCACTGAAGCGGAAATTCATAGAAGATCCTTTCTTTGAATATACCATTGATGAGGAACTATGCATAGGATGCGGCAAATGCGTTAAAGGCTGCGGGGCTTTCGGCAACGGCTCGCTTCAACTGCAGGTGCGCCACGACCGCTGCAAGAACTGCAACGAATGTTCCATTGCAAGAAGCTGTCCGGCCCAGGCTTTTACACGGGTGCCGGCCAACAAGCCCTCCCTGCTCAGGGGGCTGGGGCCTGAACTCCCTAAAGAAACAGCAAAGAAAAATCAGGCAAATGGATAAAAGTCGTACATCGTACCCTGTAAGTCGTACTTTGTACTTTGTACATCGTATAATCCCAGGCCTCCTTTTTCTTCTTCTGCCGCTCATCACGCTTCCGATCCAGCGTTTCCCGAAACCTGAATTCGAATCGGCCTACACCCAGCCCCAGACGTTCATTCCCACACCAAGAGCTGAATTCCTCGCCTACCTCGACGTTTTCGTACTATTAATTTCTCTTGGCGTGGTCACCTGGCTGGTGCTGAAGAAACGTTCCAGGCTTTGGGTGTTCTTCATGTCGTTGTTTTCCCTGGCTTACTTCGGGTTTTACCGCGAAGGCTGTGTTTGCAGCATAGGCTCTATACAGAATGTGAGCCTGGCGCTTTTCGACCATTCATTTATCTTACCCCTGAGTGTGCTGGCTTTTTTCCTCCTTCCGCTTATCTTCACCCTCTTCTTCGGACGCACTTTCTGTGCCTCTGTTTGCCCGTTCGGCGCCATACAGGACCTTGTCGCATTCAAGCCACAGCCCCTGGGCTCAAGGCTCAACACCGTACTGGGCATCATTCCCTACCTCTACCTCGGGCTGGCTGTATTGTTCGCCGCCACAGGCACCGATTTCATCATCTGCAGATACGACCCCTTCGTAGGCATTTTCCGTTTCAATGCTTCCTTCGGAATGTTCCTTTTCACCGGAATCCTGCTGCTGTCGGGCGTTTTCATTGCAAGGCCTTACTGCCGCTTCCTGTGTCCTTACGGGGTTCTCCTCAACTGGACCAGCCGGTTCTCCCTCAGGCATCTCAGTATTACTCCGGCCGAGTGCATTCAATGCAGGCTTTGCGAGAGCTCCTGTCCATACGACGCCATTGACTACCCGGTAACCGATAAAAGCCCTGAAAGCAGGCCTGTGATGGTCAGGAAAATGATGATTCTTACGCTCCTTGTGCCATTCCTGGTGCTTATCTTCGGATATGCAGGTTCCAGGATGCAGGATACCCTTGCAGGTGTTGACGCCAGGGTGAAGCTGGCAAAGGAAGTGATGGCGCTGTCGCGGATTCAGGATGCGGGATACGGGATGCAAGATGAATCATTTGAAATAAAAGCTTACAAAGCTTCAGGGAAGACCGAAAGCCAGGTGTACAGCGAGGCTTCAGCAGTTCTTAAGAAATTTTATTTCGGCGGATGGCTTTTCGGCGGGTTTACAGGCCTTGTCATTGCGCTGCTTATTGCCGGCCGCATGCTGCCGGTTTACCGTAAAGACTATGTTACCAATAAGGGACGCTGCTTCAGCTGCGCCCGATGCACTGATTACTGCCCTATCAAATCCTGAAACGAAACTGCGAATGAAAATCGGCAAATCACCGCTTAACACCATAAGGCTTCTTGAGAATATCTCCCTGGGAAGTGCTGTCTTTGCAGTGGTGCTTTGCGTGCTCATCATCGTCAATTACATCCAGATCAAACGGGCCGATCCCCTGAACACTCCTGCAATGACCATCCTGGTTGAAAAACTCCAGAATGATCCCGGCAATGATCAGCTCAGGCAGGAAATCCGAACCCTTGACCTCCTTGCCCGGAAAGCATTCTTCACCTCCCAATGGCAGGTGCGCATGGGCGGTTACCTTCTGTTCATCAGCATACTGCTACTTGCATCCTGCATCAAAACTATTGAACTTATCAGGGTTAAACTTCCTGAAGAACCTGCAGGGAAACCTGCCCTATTCTGGGAAACCACAAGGCTCAGGCGCACATGGCTTATATATTCGGGAGCGGGACTGGTAGTTCTCACACTGCTGCTGGCATGGCTGACGCATGAGAATCTGGGAAAGGACTTTGAATCGGGAACCGTGAACCGTGAATCGGGAATCGTGAACCGTGAATCGGGAACCGTGAACCGTGAATCGGGAACCGTGATGCGGGATACTTCAGCCAGTCACCAGTCACCAGTCACCAGTCACCAGTCTGCATCGGACTACCCGACCATGCAGGAGGTAAAGAACAACTTCCCATGTTTCAGGGGGCCTGGAAGCATAGGTATTACAGAGCGGACGGGCATCCCGGTAAGTTGGGATGGGAAATCAGGTAAGAACGTCAAATGGAAGACTGCAATTCCCCTTCCGGGCAATAATTCGCCCGTGATATGGAATGACAGGATTTACCTGAGCGGGGCCAGCGAATCAAAACGGGAAGTTTACTGTGTTGATGCAGTGAGCGGGAAAATACTCTGGACAAGTACTGTGGATAAGATCCCCGGTTCACCTTCGCAGGTTCCCGGAGTAAGCAAGGAAACAGGTTTTGCAGCACCCAGCCTTGCCACCGAAGGACGAAGGGTGTACGCGATCTTTGCCAATGGCGACCTCACGGCATTTGATATGGACGGCAATAAAGTCTGGGCGAAGAACCTGGGCATGCCTGCCAATCATTACGGGCATTCATCTTCGCTCATCATGTACCGAGATATCCTCATAGTGCAGTATGACCAGCGCTCTGGTCCGGCCGTGATGGGGCTTTCGGGAAAGACAGGGGAACAGGTATGGAAAACTGCCAGGAATGTCAAAATATCCTGGGCTTCTCCATCATTGGTCAATACCGGCAAACGAATGGAACTTCTGCTCGCCGCAGAGCCCTGTGTGGCATCCTATGACCCGCTTACAGGAAAAGAGCTCTGGAAGCTCGACTGCATCAGCGGGGAAGTAGGTCCTTCCCTGGCCTACGCCAACCTGTTAATATTCTCGGTGAACGAATATTCTACACTATCGGCCATCCGCACAGGCGAAAACCCGAAGGTGATCTGGGAAAACAATGAATTCCTTTCGGATGTTCCCAGCCCTGTAGCAAATGATGATTTTCTTTTCCTGGTAACCAGTTACGGCACGGCGGTATGCTATGATGCCACGGCCGGGACCAAATACTGGGAGCATGACTTCGGCACCCCGGTTTACTCCTCTCCCATGCTGGCCGAAGGAAAGCTCTATATCATGGATAAGAAAGGCCTGATGCATATCATAAAAGCCGGCAAAGAGTTTGCGCAGATCAGCGAATGCCCTCTGGGCGAAGGATCCTTCTGCACCCCGGCATTTACCAACGGCCATATTTTCCTCAGGGGCGACAAAAATTTATATTGCATCGGGAAATGAAAGAATACACCGAAAACATCCACGAGGTTGTTGACCGCATCGTTTCCCGCAGGGGACGATCGGCCGATGCGGTTATTCCCATACTGCAGGACATACAGCATGAATTCAACCACCTGCCGGAGGAGGCCCTGAAATACACTTCGCTTGTGACTGACATCAGCCCTGCCCGGATTGAAGGGGTTGCTTCATTCTATTCACAGTTCAGGCGACAAATGACAGGAGAGCACGTGATCAGTGTTTGTACAGGGACAGCCTGCCATGTGAAGGGTTCGAACCTGGTGTACGATGCACTCTGCAGGGAGATGAAACTGAAGGATAACGAAACTACCGATGCTGCAGGGGTTTTCACCATCGAAAAGGTGGCCTGCCTGGGCTGCTGCACTCTTGCCCCGGTTGTAAGGATAGATACCGTCACCTACGGTCATGTGATGCCTGAGAATGCAGGCGACATCCTGGTCGATTTCCTGAAAAAAGGAAAACAGCAGCTGAAAGCCGGGGCAGGCGCCGCTCCCTTATCCGCAGTAAAAGGAGAAATAAGAATAGGCCTTGGTTCATGCTGCATCGCCAGCGGAAGCGCCGAGGTGAAGACCGAACTTGAAAAGACCGTTGCCGAAGCAGGCCTTCAGGTTGAAGTGAAACAGGTGGGCTGCGTGGGCATTTGCAACCAGGTACCCATACTTGAGATCGTCAAACCCGGCGAGAACACAGCATTCTATGCACATATCAAACCTGAGGAAGTGAAGCAGGTGGTGCTCAGCCATTTCAGGCCCGAAGGAACTTACCGCAGGATCAGGTCGAAAGTTGTTTCTCTCTTTGAAAATATGATGGCGGATGAGGCGCCGCGTTCGGTGCAGAAGTATATGTTCGAACAGAGGGATACGCCACTCTCGCTTTTCCTCAGTCCGCAGATTAATATCGCCACTGAGAACCGCGGTATCCTAAGCCCCTGCGATATAACTGAGTTCAGGAAGGCCGGCGGATTTGAAGCATTGTCCGCCTGCCTGGAAAACATGAACCCTCAACAGGTCATTAATGAGATCATATCCAGCGGCCTGCGCGGCCGCGGCGGTGCGGGATTCCCCACCGGCCGCAAGTGGCAGATGGTTCACGACCAGGCTGAAGGAGAAAAATATATCATCTGCAACGGGGATGAAGGCGACCCCGGGGCATTCATGGACAGGATGCTGCTTGAATCCTACCCATACCGCATCATCGAAGGAATGCTGATCGCTGCATATGCTGTCGGTGCAGTCAAAGGACTGTTCTATATACGGGCCGAATACCCCCTGGCCGTGATGAGGATCACCGAAGCCATTCAGGTTTGCCGCGCTGAAGGCCTGCTGGGTGAAGACATCATGGGAAGCGGTTTTTCATTTGATTTGAAAATATTCGAAGGGGCCGGGGCTTTTGTTTGCGGTGAAGAAACCGCGCTTATAGCTTCCGTTGAAGGGCAGCGCGGGATTCCCCGTCTGAGGCCTCCTTACCCTGCTGTCCACGGGATCTATGGGAAGCCTACGCTGATCAACAATACCGAGACCTTCTCACTGGTCTCATGGATCATCCGGAATGGCGCTGCGGCTTTTGCAGGGATAGGCACCGAAAGAAGCAAAGGCACCAAGGTGTTTGCCCTTGCAGGGAAAGTCAGGAGGGGCGGACTTATTGAAGTCCCAATGGGCATAAGCCTCCGAAAGATCGTTGAGGAACTCGGGGGAGGGATTTCGGGTGACAGGCAGTTCAAGGCCGTTCAGATCGGGGGCCCTTCGGGAGGCTGCATCCCCGCTTCACTTGCCGATATGCCTGTCGATTACGAAGCCCTTGCAGAAGCCGGTGCAATGATGGGATCGGGCGGTCTTATCGTGCTTGACGAATCGGACTGCATGGTCGACATCGCTCATTACTTTTTGTCGTTCACCCAGGACCAGAGCTGCGGTCAGTGCACTTTCTGCCGTATAGGAACACGAAGGATGCTGGAGCTGCTTGATAAAATCCGAAGCGGCGAGGCTGTGGCCGAAGACATTGACAAACTCGAACATCTTGCCAGGAGTACGCATGCGGGAAGCCTTTGCGGGCTGGGGAAAACCGCGCCAAACCCGGTGTTATCGACTTTAAGATATTTCAGGCATGAATACGAAGCCCATATCAACGGTCATTGCCCGGCAGGGAAATGCGCGCCCATCATTCATTACAGCATTACTGATGAATGCATAGGCTGTACCAAATGCGCACAGCGCTGCCCTTCTGATGCGATCGCTTACAAACCTTATGAGGTTCACAACATAGAGCAGGAAAAATGCATAAAGTGCGACATCTGCCGGCAGGTTTGCCCGGTCGACGCGGTAAAAATAAGTAGCGAAGTAGCGAAATAGCGAAAAGCGTTCGCCGAAGGCGAAATGAGCACGCAAATGAAATAAACAATTGGTGCGAATAAAATATGAAGATCAGGATAGACCATAAGGAAGTTGAAGTCAGCGAAGGCATGACCATCATGCAGGCTGCTGCATTGCTCGGCATTCCCATTCCTGCGCTTTGTTTCAGCGAAGGGATAGCCCACCATCCTTCCTGCATGGTCTGCATGGTGAAAGACCTTGACAGCGGCCGGCTTCTTCCATCCTGCGCTTATCCTGTGAGCGACGGGATGAACATACAGACCCATTCGCACGAGGTCCATGAAGCAAGGCGTGAAGCCCTTGAGCTTCTTCTCAGCGACCATGTAGGTGATTGCGAGGCCCCCTGCCGCAGGTCCTGCCCGGCCTTTATGGACATACCCGAAATGAACAGGCTGATCGCCTCCGGTAAGTTCGAAGAAGCCCTGTCGGTGGTGAGAGAAGAGATCGCACTTCCCCTGGTCCTCGGGTATATCTGTCCCGCACCCTGCGAAAAAGCCTGTCACCGCGCGTCGATCGACGGAGCGGTGGCGATCTGTCTGCTTAAGAGAGTAACTGCGGAAGCAGTCGGCAGTCGGCAGTCGGCAGTCGGCAGTCACGGGTCACGGGTTGCGATTATCGGCACAGGCCCCTCAGGGCTGGCGGCGGCATTTTACCTGCAACGCATGGGCCACCAGGCGGTGTTGTTTGACCAGCATAAGGAAGCAGGAGGGTTACTGAGATACCATATCACCGAAGACAAGCTTCCAAGGAAGGCCCTGGACGAGGAGGTCGAAGTGATCAGGCAGATGGGAGCAGAATTCAGGATGAACACCCTCGTCACAAAGGAATTTTTCGATGATGTATTGCTCAGGGAATTCGATGCTGTGATCATTGCCAGCGGGCGGGAGGAAAAACAGATCACCGACGATTTCGGGCTGGAAGTTGACGAGCACGGGCTGAAAGTGAGCAGGACCACGCTGGAGGCCCACACCAGGCAACCCGCAGAAGACAGTCGGCAGTCGGCAGTCGGCAGTCAGCAGTCGGCAGTCAGAAGACAGTCAGCAGTCACGGTTCACGATTCACGGTTCACGGTTCACGGTATTTTTGCCTGCGGAAACATTATCCGGAAGCGGCAAATGGCGGTGCGTTCTGTGGCCCAGGGGAAAGCCGCGGCTTTATCGGCCGACCATTATCTGAATACAGGCAAGCCCGGAGGGATACATCAGCAGTTCAACTCATCCTTCGGGAGGTTGTTCGAAGATGAGTATGACGAATATCTGAAAGAAAGTCAGGCAGCTTCGAGGCATGAACCTGTTAAAGGTTTCATGGGCGGATATACAAAGGAGGAGGCGATGGCTGAAGCGGCCCGCTGCATGAACTGCGACTGCCGTAAACCGGTTTCCTGCAAGCTCAGGATCTACGCCACCGAATACCAGGCACAGCAGAAAAGATTTGCAGGGCCTGATCGTAAGAAGATCATGAAATTCCTGCAGCATGAATTCGTGGTTTATGAACCCGAGAAATGCATCAAATGCGGGACCTGCGTTGAGATCACACGATCGGAAGGCGAACTGCAGGGGCTTTCGTATATCGGCCGTGGGTTTGACGTACATATTGACGTGCCGCTTGGCGGGAGTATGAAAGAAGCGCTGACCCGGGCAGGGGCATTGGTTATTGAGGCCTGCCCCACGGGAGCCCTGGCCTATAAAACAGACCATGATGAAAGAAGGCGGGTTCCTGGTTTGCAGCAGGATCCGGGGATTGGCGGCGAAAAATCCAAACCATTATGAAAAAGGGCATAATCGTTTGTCTGTTAATTTTCCTGGCCTTCAGCCCGCCACTTACTGCCCAGGTGAAGTCAGCAGGATGCTGGCCCTCATACCGCGGAGATCCCCAGCTTACCGGAAGTTCTGATGCCCGTATAAATCCGCCTTTAAAATTATTATGGACATTCAAGGCTGACGACGGGATAAAGTCATCCGCAGTCATATTTAAAGGAAATATTTATATTGGCTGCGACGACGGCTGCCTCTATGCCCTGGACAATAAAGGTAAGCTGAAATGGAAGTTCAAAGCCGGGACATCGATCGAAGCCCCTCCCCTCCTGCTGAACAGCGTGGTTTACGTGGGTTCAATGGAAGGCATCATCTATGCGGTTGATGCCGGCAGTGGTTCTCTGGTTTGGAAATACGTTACCGACGGCCAGGTTTCAGGTTCCTGCAACTGGACCATCAGCCCTGATAAAAAACATATCTGCATTATTGCCGGGAGCTACGATTTCAGCCTGCATTGCATTGATGCCCTGAGCGGAAAAAGCATCTGGAAATACGCAACAGGAAATTACATCAACGGCACTCCCTCTATTTCGGGGAAGATCGTAGTTACCGGGGGCTGTGACGGGTTCTTTCACATGGTAAGTACAGGCACTGGTCAACTTATCGAAAAGCTCAGTCTGAATACATACATCCCTGCATCAGCCGCTATCAGCAGCGACAAGGCTTACATTGGCAATTACGACGGGGATTTTTTCTGTATAGACCTTAAGAGCAGGAAGATATTATGGAAAACCGCCGGGGGCGGACCTTTTACAGCATCCCCGGCTTTGTCGGCAGGTAAGGTGGTGAGCGCTACGGAGAACAAATACGTGATCTGTTTCGATGCTCTCAGCGGAACCATACTGTGGAAATTCAGGGCCGGGGGGAAAGTCATGGCCTCTCCGGTGATCGCAGGGGCTTATGTTGTTATCGCCTCTTCGGATGGCAGAGTTCGCATGCTCGACCTGGTTACAGGTAAAGAACGCTGGTCTTATGAGACAGGCAGCGCGGTGAGCGGGACGCCTGCAGTCAGCGATGATATGATTGTGGCAGCAGCTGAAGACGGGACGATCTATGCGTTCGGGCCGGCAGTGGAATCAAAAGAAAAGAAAAAATGAAGATAGTAAACATAGTCCCAGGTTTTGGCGGCACTTTCTATTGCGGCAACTGCCTTCGTGATTCAGGTTTCGTAGGAGCTGTGCGCAAGGCAGGGCATGAAGCCATGATACTTCCCGTATACCTCCCCCTCACCATACAGGGCAATGTGCATGAAACTCCTGTGTTCTATGGAGCCGTGAATATCTACCTCAAACAGGCTTTTCCATTACTGCGACATATGCCGGGATGGATGGAGCATTTGCTGAATTCACAGCCATTACTGAAACTGGCGGCCAGCAAAGCCGGTTCCACCAGGGCCCAGGGACTGGAAGAGCTCACCGAGTCTATGCTGATGGGCCAGGAAGGAAGGCAGGGTAAGGAGCTGGATGAGCTTGTGCATTTCCTGAAATACCAGGTGAAGCCCGATGTGGTTCACTTTTCAAACGCCTTGCTGCTGGGCATGGCAAAGCAGGTAAGGGAGGAAGTGGGGGTACCTGTCGTATGTTCCCTCCAGGATGAAGATGTGTGGGTGGATGCAATGAACGAGCCTTATCCTGCAAAGATGTGGAACCTTCTCGCTGAAAAAGCAAAAGATGTGGATGCTTTTGTAGCCGTAAGCAAGTATTTCGCAGGGGTGATGAAAACCAAAATGAGGCTGAAGGATGAGAAGCTTCATGTAGTGCCTATTGGCGTGGACCCTGCCCTGTATGAGTTTCATCCTCTGCCTCCCGACCCGCCGGCCGTAGGATTTTTATCAAGGATGTATGAAGAGAACGGTTTCGGAATTCTTGTTGATGCGTTTGTCCTTTTAAAATCCCGGCCGGGATTTGAGAACCTCAGGTTTCATTCCAGCGGAGGTATGACGGGAGATGATAAAGCTTTCTTTAACCGGCAGATGAAGAAACTGCAGGAAGCAGGATTGAGTAAATATTTTAGTCTTTTTGAAGATTTCAGGCCAGAGAGCCTGGGAAGGTTCTTCAAATCACTTTCAGTGTTGTCGGTGCCGGTAGTTAAGGGTGAAGCATTCGGTCTTTACCAGCTGGAGTCACTCGCTTCGGGTGTTCCCCTGGTGCAGCCGGCATTGGGAGCTTTTCCCGAGATCATCGGGGAAACAGGAGGTGGATTACTGTATCAGCCCAACACTCCTGAGGCTCTTGCCTTATGCCTGGCATCGGTGCTCAACGACAGGTCCCGGCTGCAGCAGCTCACTTCCAGCGGGCGCAAAGCAGTGGAAGAAAAATTCGACTTCGGTATGCTGGCGGGGAGAATGATGGACATATATAAGAAGATATCGTGAATCGTGATCCGTGATCCGTGAATCAGCAGAATTAGATAATTAAACAACAGCTCATGATTGCAGAACTTCGGGATATCAGGAAACATTACAACAAGGCGTTAAGCGCCAGGCAGGTACCGGTGCTTGACGGGATCTCGTTAAGCATAGGAGAGAATGAATCGATAGCCGTGACTGGCCCTTCGGGTTCGGGCAAGACCACGCTGCTTAACATCCTCGGCACCCTTGACATGCCCGATTCGGGGAAAGTGATCCTGAACGGCAAGAATGTTTTGGAGCTGAAAGAAGATGAGCTTGCAGGTTTACGTAACAGGTTCATAGGTTTTGTATTCCAGCTTCATTATCTCCTGCCCCAGCTGAGCCTGGTTGAAAACGTAATGCTGCCCTTATTGCCGTTGAAGGACAAAGCAGCTTACAGGCAGGGTTATGAAAGGGCCCTTGTCCTGATTGAAAGAACAGGCCTGAAAGACCTTATAAACCAGAAACCTTCCGGGCTTTCGGTAGGTGAGTGTCAGAGGGCGGCAGTTGTACGGGCGCTTGTGAACAGGCCCAGGCTGTTGCTGGCCGACGAGCCGACGGGTTCCCTGGACGCTGAAACTGCCGCCCGGCTTGGAGAACTGCTGTCGGAACTCAGAAAAGAAGAACACATTTCACTTGTCGTGGTCACCCATTCTCCTCAACTGGCAGGTATGATGGATAAAGTATACCGACTGGGTTCGGGGAAACTCCTGCCAATCGATAAAACATGAATTTCTCACGCCTGATAACCCGTGATTTCCTGCATTACAGGAAAGCCTTCCTCGCCATACTTGCAGGAACGGCCGTAAGCACAGCCGTCCTCACCGGTGCACTGATGCTTGGCGATTCTGTGAATTTCAGCCTCAGGCATTTTGCCGGTGCAAGGCTTGGGAACATCAGGTACGCGATGAGTTCAGGCTCCCGGTATTTTCGCGGGGACCTGGCCGGAGAACTCGCCAAAAAAACAGGATGCCTGGTCGTACAGGCGATGCAGTGCGAAGGCATTGCAGTAAATCCGGATAAGGATAAACGAATCAACCTGGTGCAGGTCATCGGGATAAATGAACTGTTTCCCCGGCTTTGGGGAAAAGCTGATTCCTGTCCTGATGTAAATTCGGCAGTCATCAGCAGGAATACCGCCGAAAAGCTGGAACTTAAGCCCGGAGATTATTTTCTCCTGAGGCTTTCACGACAGGGGCTTGCTCCCGCGAATGCCCCGTTTGTCGCGGAAAATCCCGGATCGGCCGCCATGCGCTTTACTGTAAAAGCCATTGCAGATGATGAGACGATGGGAAGGTTCAGCCTGAGGAACAACCAGGCGGCCCCTTTTAATGTGTTCATCTCACTGGCAGGGATGTCGTCGGCCCTTGACCTGAAAGGCAGGGCAAACCTTTTACTGATGACGGGAACTGAAACGATGAACGCCGGCAGGGCCGACAGCCTCCTGGGTATGACATGGCAGGCAGCTGATGCCGGACTGGATATTCATCCTCTGAAGAACGGGAACGGCTTTGAACTGACATCCGGAAGGGTCTTCCTCGATAGTAAAACTGAAGCGGCCGTGAAGCCGGCATTTCCTGCAAGCCAGCCTTTGCTCACCTGGATGGTGTCATCATTCTCGTGCAGGGGAAGATCAACGCCGTATTCATTTGTCACCGCGGCTACGCCGGATTTCCTCGGATCGGACCCCGGCCCCGGGGGCATCATCATCAACAGCTGGCTTGCACAGGACCTCTGTGTCAAAACAGGTGATTCGTTGCAGCTGAAGTATTTCATCATGGGGCAAAGACGGCAACTCAGCGAGGACAGTTCGGTCTTTGTGGTCAGTGAGATAAGAGCCATGCAGGACAGGATCTGGGATCCTGCGCTGATGCCGGATTTTCCGGGGATCAGCAAGGCAGGCAGTTGCAGTAAGTGGGAATCGGGAAGCCCTGTCGACATGAAAAAGATCAGGAAGAAAGACGAGGATTACTGGAAGCAATACCGGGGCACGCCAAAAGCTTTTATTTCATTGCCGACCGGGCAAAAGCTCTGGGGGAACCCATTCGGCACTCTCACTTCAGTGAGGTTCAGCGTAACGGCCGATAAAGCCGCTGACATAGGCCCGGCTATCCTGAAAGGGCTGAGTCCCCGTGTGCAGGGACTGGCATTCGCTCCCGTATATGACCAGGGAATACGGTCGGCCTCCAACTCCACCGATTTCGGCAGCCTTTTCCTGAGTCTCAGCTTCTTCCTCATCCTTGCTGCCTTGCTCCTGGTTGCACTGCTGTTTTCGCTTCATATCCAGTCCCGGATGAAGGAAGCGGGGATCTTATCCGCCGTAGGCTTCAGTAAAAAAAGCATTCTCCTCATCCTTGTCAGCGAAGGACTGTTGCTGGCCCTTGCCGGTAGTGTCGCAGGTGCCCTGCTTGGAGTTATCTATGACAGCCTTCTGCTGCTGGGGCTGAATACGATCTGGCAGGATGCTGTGGGGACTACCGGCCTTATCATGCATATTAAACCAGCTACTTTTATTTTTGGCAGCCTGGCCGGGACTATCATCGTCATCCCGGTCATTCTCATCGTTACGCTCAGGAACCTCAAAAAACCTGTGTGGACCCAGGTTTCAGCGAGGCAATCCGTCCAAACCCTATGGCGCAAAAGAAAAAAAGAGATCAGTACCGGGCTTGCCCTCTTTCTTATTTCAGCTTCTGCAGCCCTGACTGCATTCCTGGTTTTGGCACAGGGCATGAATGGCTCTTCTTTATCCCTTGTAAGCGGGGCCCTGATGCTTGCCGGAGGTTCTTTTGCTTTTTATTCCATCCTGAGCAGGAAGCCTCAAATCACAACCGGCAAAAAAGAAAGCCTGCTCTCTCTCTCATTAAAGAATGCTGGGATGAACAGGAGCCGCAACTTGACTGTGATCGTGCTCCTGGCGCTGGGTGTTTTCACAATCTTCATTACTTCGGCCAACCGTAAAGCATCTCTTGCAGCAACAGGCCGGCATTCGGGCAGCGGGGGATTCAGGTACTGGGCCCAATCAGGTATTCCACTGCATTATGACCCTTCATCTGATTTCGGGAAAAAAGAATACGGCCTTGAGGAATACCCTGTATTAAGGAGGGCCGGCATTCTCTCAATGCAAAGGCTTGACGGGGACGATGCCAGCTGCCTGAACCTGAACCAGGCCGCCCTGCCTTCCGTCCTGGGCGTGCCGGTAAAAACATTTGCGCACGAGGGTGTATTCAGCTTTCTTGAGCTTGATCCTGCGGTTGACAGGAACTATCCATGGCAGGCCCTGCGAACACCACCTGGCCCCGGAATCATTTCGGCTTTTGCCGACCAGACCGTAATCACCTGGGGGCTTCAGAAAAGAACCGGGGATACAGTGTTCTATACCGGCGACCATGGTGAAAAAATCGGGCTGAAACTTATGGGAGGCCTTGACAATTCGGTGTTCCAGGGGTACCTGCAGGTATCCGACAGCCTGTTCCGCATCCATTTCAGGTCTGTTGCAGGGTACAGGAATTTCCTGGTTTCAGGCCCCTCAGCCGGCGGAGACAGCATCTCCTCAACCCTTGAGTCGGTGTTCAGGGATTATGGCATGACAGTTACCCCTTCCTCGGCCAGGCTTGCTGCTTTCAATGCAGTGGAAAATACTTATCTCTCGGTGTTCACACTGCTCGGAGGACTGGGAGTCCTGCTGGGGACGATTGGACTGGGACTGGTTCTGCTGAGGAATATGCTTGAACGAAAAAACGAACTGGCAGTATATTCTGCTCTTGGTTTTAGCCGCAGCCTTATTTTCAGGCTGATTATCTGTGAATATATCCTGATAATGGCAGCAGGGATCGCCCTTGGCCTGCTGGCAGCCATGGCAGGCATGCTGCCTTCGGCTTTATCCCCTTCCTCTCAGCTTAATGGCTTATTCCTGCTTATTTCGGGATCGGTAATCCTGCTCAATGGTATATTCTGGATTTGGGTCTCAGCCAGGGCAGTCCTTAGCAGGTTGCGCAGCGACTCCTTATCGAAAGGCTTGGCTATGTAGTGGGTCAGCCCGGCCGATAATATGTGTTCCTTTTCCTTTGCTGTTGAATAACCTGTAATCGCAATAATAGGGATAGCGGCATAACCTGCCATTTTACGCAGTTCCTCAGTGACCACCAGCCCGTCCATTTCCGAACTCAGGTGGATATCCATCAGCACCGCATCATAAACACGTGTCATTGCAAATTTAAGAGCCTCGTAACCATCGGCTGCCTTGTCAACATGTGCCACATCTTCAATAAAACGGGCAGTGAGATCACTATTGAGAGGGTTGTCTTCAACAATAAGCACATAAGGCATTTCCTCAGGCCAGGTCGTCCGGCCGGCTGATTCAGCAGACTTCCCGCCAATTGACTTCGGATGCATTACAGGCAGGGGGAACCTCAAAATAAAACTTGACCCCTCACCCGGTTTGCTTTCCACATCAATTTCACCATCCATTAACTCGGTAAATTGTTTGCATAAAGTCAGCCCAAGGCCGCTGCCTTCAAATTTACGTCCAAGTCCTTCGCTTGCCTGCCTGAACGGTTCAAAAATTAGTTTCAGATGAGACTCCGTTATCCCTATACCCGTATCGTTGATCCTGATCGCCGCGAATTCCTTCCCTTTATAAAGTACTTTTTCAACTGTTGCGGAAACACTTCCCGAACTGGTAAATTTCAGGGCATTATCGAAGAGGTGATGAATGATATTGCTCAGTAAGCTGAGATCCAGGGCCAGGTGTAAATCATTTTCCTCACATGGAACCAGGCTTATGTTCTTTTTTCGTGCCAGGTCCTGGAAATTCAGGATCAGTTCATTGATCACAGCAGAAAGGTTGATATCGGTCATTTCGAGCAGCGTACGGTCCGATTCAAGCGCTGCCAGGTCAAGGATGGAATTCAGAGTAGCCATCAGCCTCTTACCCGATGAGACAATATAATCGGCCATTTCAATATTCTCAGAATCGGTTTGCCTCTCTTTCAGGAACGCGGCAAAACCCAGTATCCCGTTCATAGGAGTCCTTAACTCATGGCTGATATTAAGCAGCAGGCTTGACTTAAGATGGCTTACAGCCTCAGCCTTTTCAACTGATTCCCGCAAGGCATTCTCCATTTTCTTCCTCTGGGTGATATCCCTCACTATAGCCCAAAAACCAATGGGACTGCCTTTCTCATCCTTTCTCAGATAGGAGCTGAGTTCAACCGGAAAGACCATCCCGTCACTGCGTATATATTCCTTTTCATAAACCCCCGAATAACCATGCCTGAGAATTTTATTCCTTACAATTTCCTGTTCCGACTCATGCCATTTTTCAGGAGTGATCCGTTCATAGGTCAGATTCTTTAATTCGCCGACGCTGTAACCCAGCATCAGTTCAAATGCCTTGTTGCATTCGGTGAATCTTCCGTCAAGTTCTGTAGCTACCCAGCCATCGCGGATATTTTCAAAGAGCTCCTTCCACCTCCTGTTGCTTTCGACCAGGGCTTTCTCTGCCTTCTTTTCCTTACTGCGGATGGCATAGTCCCTTAACTCCCTTTCAACAGCGGGGACAAGGCGCTTGAGATTGCCTTTCATTACATAATCGCTGGCTCCCATTTTCATTGCTTTCACAGCGGTGCTTTCCCCCATCACCCCGGAAACGAAAATAAAAGGAATTTCAAGTTCCGTCTTTTTGAACACCCCGAGAGCTACCAGCCCGCTGAAATCAGGCATTGCATAATCAGAGAGGATAAGGTCCCAGCTGTCCTTCTCAAGAGTCTCTGCCAATGCAGGCATGGTATCTACCCGTTTCCACCTGAGATCATACCCTGCATTCTTCAGCTCATAAACCAGCATTTCACAGTCTTCGGCCTGGTCCTCAATAAACAACACTTTTAAAGGTTTCGCCATATCCGCAAACAGGTTGTTAGGAAACTATTATATCTGACCCGTAAATATAAAAGAAATTGGATCAACTATTAATACAGGGAATTACTTTTTTAATAACATCATTTCCCTGCTTAACATTGTGAATTTTAACCATTCACGGTTCACGGTTCACGGTTCACGATTTTTTTGTATCTTTGCACCCCCAAACTTAAAACCAGTATCCTGATCCCGCAAGGATGGTTTGTCATTCTTAGCCGGGATTGTTTTTTATCGTCTGTGGATGATATTACCCAAGTGATTATGAAAGATATAAGAAATATTGCAATCATTGCCCATGTCGACCATGGTAAAACCACCCTTGTCGACCGCATCCTCTACCAGGTTCACCTTTTCAGGGCCAACCAGCAGATGGGTGACCTCATCCTTGATTCCAACGACCTGGAAAGGGAAAGAGGAATAACCATCTTATCAAAGAACGTATCGGTAAGATATAAAGGTGTAAAGATCAACATCATCGACACCCCGGGCCACTCCGATTTCGGAGGGGAGGTTGAACGTGTCCTCAACATGGCCGACGGTGTTTTACTGCTTGTCGATGCCTTTGAAGGCCCTATGCCCCAGACCAGGTTCGTTCTCGACAAAGCACTCGAGCTTGGCAAGATCCCCATCGTTGTGATCAACAAGGTCGACAAACCCAACTGTTCTCCCGACGAAGTTCATGAAGCTGTGTTTGAACTGATGTTCAGCCTGGATGCCACTGAAGCCCAGCTCAACTTCCCGACTGTCTATGGTTCTTCCAAACAGGGATGGATGAGCGCCGACTGGAGAAAGCCTACGACCGATATTTCATTTTTGCTTGATACTATCATCAGCCATATCCCTCCACCCGCTACAGCACCCGGCACCCTGCAGCTGCAGATAAGCTCTTTGGATTATTCTTCATATGTCGGCCGGATTGCAGTAGGCCGGATCTCCAGGGGCTCCGTCAAGGCGGGCGACAGTGTATCTCTCGTGAAAAATGACGGGACCATACTCAAATCGGTGGTCAAGGAATTATACCTTTTTGAAGGACTCAGCAAGGAAAAGGTGAAATACGAAGTCAGCGCCGGCGAGATCTGCGCGATTCTCGGCCCCGAGAATTTCGATATAGGCGACACCATCGCCGATGCCGAAAACCCTGAAGGCCTAAAAAGGATAAGCGTGGATGAACCTACCATGAGCATGGTGTTTACCATCAACAACTCCCCGTTTGCAGGAAAAGAAGGAACTTATGTCACTTCCCGCCACTTAAGGGACCGTTTGTTCCATGAAACAGAAAAAAATCTCGCATTAAGAGTTGAAGAAACCGCTTCCCCCGATACGTTTAATGTATTTGGAAGAGGGATACTCCACCTTGCCATCCTGGTCGAGACCATGAGACGCGAAGGTTACGAATTCCAGATGGGGCAACCCAAAGTGATCACAAGGATGATAGACGGGGTATTGAATGAACCTATCGAAAACCTCAAGATCCAGGTCCCTGAATCATTTTCGGGCAAAGTCATCGAGATTGTTACCAAACGTAGAGGCGAGATCGTCAACATTGAACCGAAACGTGACCGTATTACCGTCGAATTCAATATCCCGGCAAGGGGTCTCATCGGCATCCGCAACCCTATCCTTACAGCCACTGAGGGTGAAGCTATCATTGGCCACCGTTTAAAAGGTTTTGAACCCTGGAAAGGTGACATGCTTGGACGTACCAACGGTTCTCTCATCGCGATGGAAACAGGCGAAGCCATTACCTATTCCATCGACAAGTTACAGGACAGGGGAAAGTTCTTCATCTCTCCCGGGGAACAGATTTATGCCGGACAGGTGATAGGAGAACATACCCGCGGAAACGACATCCTCATCAATGTGATCAAGACAAAGAAGCTTTCCAATATGAGGGCAACCGGCTCCGATGACAAAGCTGTAATATACCCGCCTATCAAGTTCTCGCTCGAGGAGGCCATGGAATACATACAGGGCGACGAATACACCGAGGTAACCCCCAAATCGATCAGGATCCGCAAGATCATTCTCGACGAGATCGAACGCAAGCGCTCTGAAAAGAAGGCGTGACTGGTGACTGGTGACTCGTGACTGGTGAACGGTTCACGATTCACGGTTCACGGTTCACGGTTCACGAGTCACGGTTCACGAGTCACGGTTCTTCGTATCTTTGGTCTGTTTCAAAATTACGACCATGATCGTTCCAGTCAACCGCCTTGGGATGACAATCAGCATGTTCATCCTTTTTTTATGCGCAGGAAATGCAAGTGCCCAGGATAATTCAGGCATTGTAAAATATACCAACCCAAAACTTTCTGTTGAAGAACGCGTCAGCGACCTGGTGTCGAGGATGAGCCTGAAGGAAAAGGTGATGCAGATGCAGAATAATGCCCCGGCCATCAGCAGGCTGGGCATCCCCGCTTACAACTGGTGGAGCGAATGCCTGCACGGGGTTGCAAGGAACGGCATTGCCACAGTCTTCCCCCAGGCCATAGGCATGGCTGCAACCTGGGACCCTGAGCTGATCTATAAGGAAGCCGATGTGATCTCAACCGAAGCCAGGGCGAAATACTACGAATGTTCCTCCCAGGGCAAACGCGGCATCTATCAGGGACTGACCTTCTGGTCGCCCAACATCAATATTTTCAGGGATCCCCGCTGGGGGCGAGGACAGGAGACCTACGGGGAAGATCCTTTCCTTACCGGCCGTATCGGCATTGAATTCGTAAAAGGCCTGCAGGGGAACGATCCAAAGTATTTCAAGGTGATCGCCACGGCCAAGCATTACGCCGTCCATAGTGGCCCTGAACCTGCAAGGCACAGCTTCGATGCATGGTGCAGCGAACGCGACCTGTATGAGACTTACCTGCCTGCATTCGAATACCTGATCCGTTGCGGGAAAGCATACTCCGTGATGGGAGCCTACAACCGCTTCTGGAACGAACCCTGCACTGCCAGCGACCTGCTGCTTGACAAGATCCTCAGGAAAAAATGGGGATTCAGTGGTTACGTGACCTCCGACTGCGGGGCGATATGGGACATCTACAACGGTCATAAACTTCAGCCCGATTCCATCAGGGCCTCGGTGCTTGGAGTCAAGGCAGGCTGCGACCTCACCTGCGGCGATGAATACACATCCCTTGTGAATGCCGTCAAAAAAGGATACATAAGCGAGTCGGAAATCGATGTATCTGTGAAACGGCTCTTTACTGCCAGGTTCAGGCTCGGGCTTTTCGATCCTGATTCTCTCGTTCAATGGTCAAGGATAAAGCCTTCCGAAAACAACACTCCTTCTCATGATCAGCTGGCACTTAAAGTCGCCGAAGAAAGCATGATCCTTCTTAAAAATGAAAAGAACACCCTGCCATTCGGGAAGAACATCAAAAAGATAGCGGTGATAGGCCCTTATGCAGACAGGGTCACTGTTCTGCTGGGCAATTATTGCGGCACACCATCCAATCCCGTGACAATCCTTAAAGGCATCAGGGACATGGCCGGCAGCAAGATCGACGTACTGTATGCCAAAGGCGTCGACGGGCTCGAAGATGCCTCCTATCCTCCCAAGGACAAATCGGGCAAACCCATCCCCCAGCCTTCCGCTACCGACCTTGAAGCCCAGGCACTGCAGATAGCCGGGATGGCCGATGCCATTGTATTTGTGGGTGGGATCTCACCTTACCTTGAAGGCGAGGAGATGGATGTGAACATCCCTGGTTTCAGCGGGGGCGACCGTACCAGCCTCGATCTTCCGGCAAACCAGGCCAACTTCCTGAAGAAACTGGCAATAATCGAAAAACCCATAGTGCTCGTCCTTACCAACGGCAGCGCCCTGGCACTTAGCCGGGGTGCTGAAAATGTTAAAGCCGTCCTTGAAACATGGTACCCTGGTCAGAAAGGTGGCACAGCCGTGGCCGAAGTCCTGTTCGGGAAATATAATCCCGCCGGCCGTTTACCCGTGACTTTTTATAATTCGGTGGATGAGCTACCCCCCTTCATCGATTATTCCATGAAAGGGCGCACTTACCGGTATTTTACCGGGACTCCCCTTTATCCTTTCGGGTTCGGCCTGAGCTACTCGAAGTTTAAATACCTGGAAGCTGCTGCGGATAAAGGGAAGTACTCATCCGCAGACACAGTAAAAATAAATGTGAAAGTGAAAAATGAAGGCCCTCTCGATGGTGACGAAGTGGCCCAGGTATATTTCCAGAAAAAAGATTCAAAGTTTGAACGTCCGGTTAAGTCTCTTTGCGGGTTCCTGCGTAAAAATATCAGGAATGGCTCAACCGAAACAATTGTTCTTAAGGTCGCGGCTAACGACCTGAGGATCTTCGATCCCTCCAGGCAGGATTATTATATTGAACCCGGGACTTACGATCTGCTGATCGGTCCTGATTCGGGGACTGCTTCGCTGACGGTTTCCATAGAGGTCCGATAATATGTCCAGGGCGTACTATCTTTCAGGGGTTAAACTTTTTCTCTGCCTTTTATTTATTTACGGCGGATCAGTACTGCCGCAGGTCACGGCCGATTACCCGCTTCCGGGGAAGCTCAGGGCCGATTCGCCGGTGTACACATCAGCCCTCCAAAACTGGAGGAAACTCACAGTGAAATCCGCATACAAAAATGATATAACTGCGAATATCCTCGCAGCAAAATGCATTTTTACCCTGCTCAACAACAGGCAGGGGCCGGCCAGCGGATTGAAACATGAAGGCATATTCCCTTCCTACACCGGCTTTCCGGGCTTCTGGGCCTGGGACAGCTGGAAACACGCCTATGCCCTTGCAGGGATTGCCCCTGAGCTTGCCGAAAACAATATCCGTGCAATGTTCGATTACCAGGATTCAACAGGCATGGTGGCAGACTGCATTTTCGTCAACAGTACCGAAAACAATTACCGCGACACCAAGCCTCCCCTTGCAGCCTGGGCCGTGGAAGAGATCTTCAGGCAGACTTCCGACAGCTGTTTCGTGAGGGAGATGTTCCCCAGGCTCATGAAATATCACCGCTGGTGGTATAGAAACCGCGACCATGACCACAATGGTTTGTGCGAGTACGGCTCGGTTGACGGCAGTTTGCAGGCCGCCCGCTGGGAAAGCGGGTGGGATAATGCTGTGCGTTTCGACCATGCCCGTATGCTGCAGAACGGCCCCCACGCATGGAGCATGGACCAGGAAAGTGCCGACCTGAATGCCTACCTGTTTGTTGAGAAGAATTGCCTGGTACATCTTGCCGAGGTTGCGGGCGAAACTTCCCTGGCCGAAACCCTCGACGACGAAGCCATTAAACTCGGCAACATGATCAGGACTATGATGTGGGACGAGCATACCGGCTTTTTCTATGACATCACCCTGGAAACAAAAAAACCCATACTGGTTGCCGAACCCAACGGCTGGATCCCGCTCTGGGCAGGCATTGCAAGCAAAGAACAGGCCAGGAGGATAAGGAACAGGCTACTCGATAAAGATGAATTCAACACCTTCGTGCCATTCCCGACGGTGGCAGCAAACAATCCCTCCTTCAACCCGGCAAAAGGCTACTGGCGAGGGCCCGTCTGGATAGACCAGGCATATTTTGCCCTCAAAGGCTTATGCCGGTATGGCTACAAGGACGATGCCCTCATGCTCATGAACAAGCTCTTCAATCATTGCGAAGGCCTGCTTGACCCCTCCCGCCCCCTTCGCGAAAACTATCACCCCCTCACCGGCAAAGGCCTCAACGCCGAAAATTTCAGCTGGACAGCCGCGCATCTGCTAATGATGGTAAGGGAGATTGAGATGCAGAAGTGAATGAATCATATCTAAATATGTGATCAGCATTTTCCTATGAGTGAACCTCAAAGTTCCTGGAGAATACCTATCCGCGGTAATCAATTCATAATGAATGTTTTATGATTGAGAAGTGACGCCAGATCAAAAATTTTAAAACTTTATGAAAAAAAAATGATAAAAAATTTGTTAATGAATGTTAAAATTTACGTATCTTTGCAGCAGAATTTAAAAAAATCAATAAACAAATGAAAAAACTTGCATTAATCTTAGTTATCGGTGCTGTAGCTTTCATGACATCATGTGGCCCCAGTGCAAAAGAAATCGAAGCAAAAAAGATTGCTGACTCTACCAAAGTAGCTGATTCTATGGCAAAAGTTCAGGCTGAACAGCAGAAAATTGCTGATTCAATCGCCAAGGTTCAGGCCGCTCAGAAAAAAGTAGCTGACTCGATTGCTCATCAGGATTCAGTTAAGAAGCACCTTATCAAGCCTGCTAAAGCAGCTAAGGCACCTAAGGCAGCCGCTAAAAAAGCTAAGAAATAACAGCTTTTTTGTAATTATTCAAAAAAGGCCGTCCCGAAAGGACGGCTTTTTTTGTGCTTTCACATTGGATGGCAGGATGCAGGATAATTTCAATTTTCTAAACTGTAACTGGATTCTGGCCATACAGAGATCCATATTACATCGAAAAGGCGCCGCTGAAGATAAGTGCCAGGTAAACAATCAATCCTGCACCCCATATAACCATACTGGCAATTGCAACTCCTTTCCCATAAAATTTTTCAGGATTGCGCCTGATTTTTCCAAGGCTTACTGTTGCCAATATGATAGAGATAAGGGCAAAGGGTATCCCGAAAACAGGCACAAGGCCCAGGAAAGAGAATACCAGGGCAACTATTCCCGCTGGTTCGGTTTTTCGGTTGTTGCCCGGCATGGCTGTGGTTGAATCGGATTTGGCAGGAGGAAGCGGAGCAGGAACAATTGTTTCGACCTTGTCCATGGTAACAGTCCGCAAAACGCCCTCTTCAGTGATCAGCTGATACCTTAATGTGTCGCCTGACCTTGAAATAATCAGGGCAGTATCCTCTCTCCCTCCCTTGTACCTGATCACCATGGGGGCCTTTGTAAGAGTATCAATTATAATTTTACCTCTGCCAGTGGTGTCCCGGGAACTATCAACGGGTTTATACCCAACTTTCTTTTTTAATGAGACGATCATTTCATTATATGGAATGATATGATTCCTGTTTACAACGAGGATGACAGGGTCTTTTGAGTTTGATGCGAGCAGGCTGCCCGTGCCGTAAGCTGACACAGGGCTGATCCTGGTGATTTCAGATCCCGAATGACTGATAGCCTCCGGTCTTTCTGAAGCCGGAGGGGTTTGTGCCGCAACTGGTTTGACAAAGCTTTTATGAGTTTTAACCTTCGCCCATTGGGATGCTTCGTTGAGGTAGTGGTTTGCATAAGTCACCCTGCCGTTATTCGATGTCCTGGTTGTTACAGCGAACTGCGACCGCTGGCAGGCTGAGTTCACCAGGAATAAACCCGTTAAAAAAATAATCCAATTCTTCATAATAATAATTTTTAATTCGCTGATTTTGAATCGGTTTAATTTCAATCATACATCAAGTGTCATACTTGAGCAACTGCTAAAGGAAGAAGCAACCATGCTTATCAGAAGAATAATGATCAAAACCATTGCGGCAACACCAACAACGAGACCGGCCTGACCAAAACCCTTCCCTTTATATTGTGCAAGATGACGCTTGATCCTTTTAATGCTTATTATCCCCAAAACTATCCCGATAACCGCAAGCGGAATACCAAAAACGGGAATCAATCCCAGGAGAAAGGGCAGGAATGCCAGGAGGGAACATACCAGGGATATGATCCCCAGGGGTTCAATCTTCCTGGTGTCGGGTAATATCGTTTCAACTTTTGACATTGGCGCTTTACTAACAGTATCCTCCAATGCTGACTGCATGAATTTTAAAGTATCGGAAGTCTGAGATACGATTTTGCCGATTATGATATGACCGTCCTTAAATTTAATTATTTGCTTCCCTGAAATATTCGAAGTTTTTTCCTGTTCCGGGATTTTCTTTATTACAGTATCAGGATTATCCCTGGACTTTTCGGAAGTATAAAGGTTCTTATCTGTATCGAACTGTTTATCACCTGAAATCAGGCGGGTTTCATTTACTGAAAGGATAAGTGGATCCTTTGAATTCGATGCAAGCAGACTGCCCTGGCCATATGCTGATCCTGCGCTGATCCTGGTGATTTCAGATCCGGAAAGACTAAGTTTCTCCTGTTGGACAGCAGCCGGCGGGGTGTTTAGTGCCTCAGAATGCCTGACCACGCTGTTATGCATTTTAACTTTCGCCCACTGGGATGGTTCGTTGCGGTAATGGTTTGCATAAGTCACCCTGCCGTTTTTTGAATGCCTCGTTGTTACTGCAAACTGTGACCTCTCACAGGCAGCGATCACCAGGAAAAGGATGATCGGAAAGATGGTTGATTTTTTCATATACTTCCGGTTTATCAATGACGTGACTAAGACCGATTAAAGGTACCCTGAACAGGTCCGTTCATGAAATTGACGAATGCGATGAAGCTTAAAGGATTATTGAAACCTACAAACCACGCCTGGAAATTCACGGGAAATCTCATCCGTTTTGCATAATCTGCGGATCAAATATGTTCAGATCCGTTTTTTTTGCAACCCTTGCAATAAAAAACATGAAAAGTGATGCTTTTTGCAGATACTTTTGTCATCCTGCTAATTCAGGATTCAATTAAAGCAGGCAATCAATAATCAATATTGCCTGTGTGTTCAGGCTAAAAACAAAAAACCATGAAAACAATAAAAAGTCATATCCCTATTATCATTGCCTGCTTTCTTGCAAGCTGTTTCGGCAGCTTCAACCTTGTTTCAGGGCAGGACCAGCATTCTACCTTAATCAAACCAGCTGAAGCGAAGAGGTTACTTGCCGAAGGCAATGCGAGGTTCGTTTCAGGTAAAACCCTGCATCCCCGTCAGAATGAAGCCCGGCGCAAGGAACTTGCCAATAGCCAGCACCCGTTTGCAGTTATACTGGGTTGTGCTGATTCGCGGACAAGTCCTGAGGTTCTTTTTGACCAGGGACTGGGTGATCTGTTCGTCGCGAGGGAAGCAGGTAATATCCTTGATGATCATACGACAGGAAGCATTGAATATGCCGCCGAACATCTTCATGTATCACTGATCGTGGTGCTTGGGCATCAGCGTTGCGGCGCTATTGCCGCTGCCCGAGATACTGCTGCGGCTGAAGGCCATATCAAATCGATCGTAGCTTCCCTGCAACCGGCGGTAAAAGCCACCATAGGACAGGATGCCGAAGCCACCTGCATCGCCAACGTCAGGAACGAGGTCGTTGCCCTCCAAACTTCTGAACCTGTGCTGAAACACCTGGTCCAAAGCGGCGAGGTGGTTGTCGTGGGCGCCTATTATAACCTTGACACCGGAAGCGTTACATTCCTGGATAAAAAATGAGGAATCCCTGCCCGGGATAAAAAGTCAAGGGGGTGAAATATCAACCGATATTTCACCCCCTTGACACTTAATAGATTAATGGCTGATGATCATTTTGAAGTTCGTAACTGTCTTATCTGAAAGAATCACTTTCATCTGGTATACTCCCGAATTCAGCTGAGGTACACTGACCTGGTACTGCCCGGTGGAAAGGTTATCCCTGCGCCAGACCTGCCTGCCGTCGATGGAGAAGATCTCAAGTGAAACGATCTTATTTTGATCAGGCCTGATAAATTCAAGCGTGAAGTTTCCATTTGAGGGATTGGGATACAGACGCAATCCCGAGGGTTGCTGTTCGGCTATGCCTGCAGGATGATATACATCCGACTGCCATAAGCCCCTGCCAAAGGTCCCGGCATAAAGGGTTTTGCCAGCATCATAGATTTCGAGATCGGTTACCATCACATTGGGAAGCCCGGTATTGAACGGAATCCAGTCGGGCAGGTTTGCATTTTTATAAAACACTCCAACATCCATCCCAACATACAAGCCCTCATTGCTTCCCTTTTCATAGATGATACAGTTTACAGGAAGATTTGGAAGGGTTCCCGATATATTGGTCCAGTTCTGGCCGGCATTCGTTGATTTATAGACTTTCTGTCCTGCAATGTATGGCGACAATGATACATACACATTGTCAGCATTGGCCGGATTAACCGCTATGAAAGTGATATAGGTTCCTGAAGGCAAACCTGCGGTAATCGTGTCCCAGCTCTGTCCCCCATTTTTTGAATGGACTATCTTTGTGAAGGTTGCCACGTAGATCGAATTGCTGTCGGATGGTGCAACAGCTATGCTTCTGATCGTATTTTTTCTTTGGATACTGTCGGAAATCGAAGCCCAGCTGTTTCCACGGTTCATACTCTTATATACCTTATAATACCCGGCGTAAATTGACTTGGAATTTTTCGGGTTCAGAACATAAGGAGTTACCCAGGCGCCTTCCTGTTGCCCGCCCGGGATGTTCTTGGAAATGGTATCATAAGTTTCCCAGGATCCTGTCAAACTTCGGTATATCTCCCCATAAGTATAAGTACAATACTGTATTTTATTATTTGAATAATCTATAATACATTCCATTCCGTCTCCTCCGCTTACTTCACCCCATCCGTTTGAATATTTCTCACGGCTCCCGTTATCCTGCAATCCGCATATAACCTGGCTTGAGGTCGACTGACTTACTCCTATCCTGTAAATCTGGGAAATGGGAAGCCCCTTGGTTATTTCATTCCATTTTGACCCACCGTTAGTGGTATAATACAGCCCTCCATCATTGGCTTCAAACAGGCAACCCGGAACCAGGGGATGATATTTGAGATAATGCTTGTCGGCATGAACGACTGGAATTGAAGGATTTTTATAGTCTGTCCAGTAATTCGCCAGGTTCCATGTTTGGCCTGCAGTAATTGATTTCCATGTATTCACACCCCCCAGGTATATCTCTGATGCATTCGACGGATTGATTGCGAATGCAAGGTCATATTCCCCCTGCCCTTTACAGGTACTATCGGGTATCATCCTACTGTTCAGCAGATTTTTTGTGCAATTGGTATCGACTAAGTAATACGGAATGAAGCTATCCCCTGAATAATCAGAACGATACAGGCCCTGGAGACCTTCCTTTTTATTGACACAGGCCGCCTCAACCCTGTTGGGAGCGGCGTTTGAAACTGCAAGACCAATTCTCAGAACTTTTGAAAAAGTAGTTTTAACATCCCATGTTTCACCTCCATCCCGGGAGTTGTACACCTGGGCAGAACCACTCTCTGTTGGATCATAAGTAGCTGCATACAAGCTCAGTGTGTCACCCGGTTTGTATATAATATCCAGAAAATTGAATCCGGGCTTCTTATTTATCCAGCTGCTTCCGCCGTCGGTAGTTTTATAAATCCCATCAGAGGCTGCAACGAGCAGGGTTTTGGAATTTAAGGAATTCATTACGATCCTGCCGATCAGCTTCTGTTCCGAAACCAGGAAATTCAGCCCGGTTGCTTTCCAGTTCTGGCCTCCGTCCTCAGATTTAAGCACACCTATGCTTTTGGTATCCCCTTTAATGGTATTGTTCACATCACATCCTGAGCCTCTGTCTCCATCACCGGTTGCAACATACAGTACAACAGGGTTGGTGTTACTGGCCACCATATCGCTTACACCCAGAACGGGCTGATTGCCGTAGGTAGTGGTCCAGGTTTTTCCGAAATCGACGGTTTGCCATACACCACCGGCAGCAGTGCCAATCCAGAAGATGTCTTTATTGGTAGGATGAAAAACAATACAGTTGACCCGTCCCATACCGTAATACCCTCCGTTTGCGCTGTCGGGCCCGGCATATGCCCAGTTCCCCGACGAAACGTAAGAAGTTTTAAGATCCTGCGACGCTTCATATTTTGCCCATTCGTTCCAGGTGATGCTTGCAGGCGGGAAATTGCCCTGTTTGTCAACCCTGCTTTCCCAATACCACAACCAGCGCTGGAATGGCTTTACTCCCGTTCCCTTTTGTGGTGTCTTATCTTTCCAATAATCATTAAATGCCTGTTGAATTTCGAAAAAGTTTTGTGGATTTTTCTTTTTGATTTCCTGTCTCCAGTCCGTTTCCTGGGCTTTCAGGCCCGATGAAATCATAAGGCTGCAGAGCGCAATAATAATCCCCGATACCAGTAATTGATACCATGTGTGTAAATGTGTTCTCATATGTTTTAGATTTAGCAGGCAATGCTTTTTATTCTTTGATTGCAAGTTACGGTTTTTCGGATCCCTGGCAGGTAAGTCAAACACCTGGTTTTACATAGATTTTAGAATTGTGTATTCTGATCCTGGTCTGGGTTTATGCATTGGATAGTCTATAAATGCAAAGTTTGTGCCGTAAATCACCGGAAATAAATGAATATGTCTAAGATATAAGCTATTTGCCTGAAAATGAAATCTTTTTCCAATCTTAAATTTTTCAGAATTGAACCAACGGCGAAAGATTTGCTGAAATTTACAACTTATAATGATAGAAAATCGCGTATGTACGTGAAAACACGTGTAAGGGGATGAGGGAGCGGCGGTTTTTCAGATAGGGATCCCAGTGCAAGGTTCAATCCGGAATTGGCTCGAAATAAACCATGGAAAGATCATATGGAATTCCTCCGGTTAAAGAAACCAGGCAAGAACAAAGATGATCTTTCATTCTGCATACAGGCAAGTGAATCATCTTTTGGCAAGGACTGGTTAAAACCTGAGGAGGACAAGGAATGGAAGGATTTGTGAGAGGGGATATTGTTGTTATACATTTCCCATATACCGATTTATCTTTAGCAAAGAAAAGGCCGGCATTGATTATTGCCCCGCTAGCAGGGGAGGATATAATAATGTGCCAGATTACAAGTAAAGAGATCAGGGATAAATATGCCATCACCTTGGCAATAAGCGATATTGCGGATGGTTCTTTTCATTATTCAAGCAATATCCGCCCAAACTGTATTGCTACCCTTGATAAAAAACTCATTGAAAAAAAGATTGCAAGATTGAATAGTCAAAAGTTTCAGCAAGTCATTCTGACTTTGAAAAAAATCATCAAGGGCGAACGCATTTAAATATCCTTAACTGTGGCAAACACAAATCCTGACATCATTGTTTTATCTTTAAAAGGATATGTTAGTAATGAGTGAAAATCTGTCAGGTTTTGTCCGGAAACCGACTTTAGGGGATGAGCGAAGGATAACTGAATGAATTGCGAAGGAAAAAAACCTGCGCCGTGAACCGTGAATTGTATTAGTTCCGGATAAATTTCACCACCTCAGTCTTTGTTCCCGAGATAACCCTAAGACAGTATAAACCTTTGACGAATGATGAGGTTGAAATGCTGAGGGTTCCGTCAACCCATTGGCCCGGCGGTGAATTATAAATGACCATTCCCTGCTGGTCGATTATTTCAAGGCGGGCATCGGTCAGGGCTTTGTCAATGCTCACATGGATCATTTCTGAACAGGGATTCGGATAAACCCTGGCTGCCATCTTGCTGGATGGGCCGGGAGCTATGGAAGAGGAATTCACAGAGCATTTGTAGAACTGTATTCCTGAATTGTCGTATTGTGCGGCGAAATAAAGGCTTTTATTATATACCACCAGGTTGGTCACGTAGTTGCTCTCCAGTGAGATGGTGTCGTTCCCTATCTGCACGGTACCGGTATCGCTGCCGTCGGTATACCAGAGCAGTCTCGCAGCAGAAAAAAAGAGTTTGCCCCCGAACACTGTTAGCCATTGAGGATCAGAATCTCCGTATATGTTGATATCGCTGACCATATGAGTGCCTTTTTCGGTTCCGTCGGTAACCCAAAGCTCCTTGCCGCTTGTATCGGCGGCATTGAAATACAGCAGTCCTTTATACAGGGTGAAATTACCGGGGTCGGAATTACCCTGTGGATTGATGAGTTTGACCATCTTCAGGTCCGAGGGGTCGGAGCTCACCGACCAGAGCTGCCTTCCGTTTACCCCGTCATCGGCGCTGAAATACAGCCTGGTTTTATAAACGAACAGGTTCATAGGGTAAGAGCCGCCGGCTGTTACCGTATTGATGCGGGCGAACAGGTTCGTACCGGCTTCGGTGCCGTCAGAAACAAAAAGCTCCCAACCGTTGGTGCCGCTGTTTGCGTTAAAATAAAAGCGGCTGCCCATACGGGTGAAACCATGGGGAAGAGAACTCTGACCCTGCTGGGAATTCAGGTTTTTAAGCATATACGTCCCCTGTTCGGTCCCGTCGGTCCTCCACAACTGGTCGCTGAAACTGTTGTCGCGGGCACTGAAATAGGCAATGCTGTCGAACTCAAAGAAACCTGAGGGATAGGCGCTGACGGGGTTAATATTCTTTATCATGTAGGTCCCGGCCGAAGTCCCGTTGGAAATCCATGGTTCCGCCCCATACAATCCATCTGCACCGTATACCAGCCTGCCGTTGAATGCGGCCAGGTCGTAAGGGTTTGAACCCGTGCTGCCGGGGAAAATGTCACTGACAAGCCTTGTCCCGGCTTCCGTGCCGTCGGTCACCCAGAGTTCATTCCCGTGAACATTGTCAGTTGCCGAAAAAAACAGCTGGTCCCCCGCCACGGTGAATTCCCCGGGATCGGAGCTGCCGTCTCCGCCCTGCAGTTTTTTCTGCAGGTTGATGTTTTTCAGCATCATGGTCCCTGCAGTGGTTCCGTCGGAGATCCAGGGCTCCAGCCCGTTGACCCTGTTTCCCGCAGAGAATACCAGCTTATTTTTAAAGATCACAAAATCCGATGGATACGAAGATCCCGAATCATTAATGACCTTAACCAGCTCTATTTTGAAATTCTGTGAGAAACAAAAGGGGAACATGAAAATGTTCAAAATGAACAGCAGGATGAATGAAGTTGTTTTCATGATTTGAGTTTTTATTGGGAGCCGGTATTATTTCCAGTATCAGCCTGATAGTTCTTACAAATTTAATCAATGTGGATAACATCCGGTGTATTATCTGCGAATTTTCCGTTAACAAGTCCCGGCTTGACTTGTCTATCTAATTATCTTATATTTGTATGACATCCGGTCGATATGAAAAAACATGTATTCTTTCTGCCAGCCCTGGTTTTAATACTGGGAGCAGCAGGGATCTGGTTTGCTGATAAACCGTTCCAAAGTCCACATAACCATTCCATTGCAAAGGCGGAGAAAGGAAAACTCCCTCCGTCCTGTTTGCTTCCTCAGCTGGCCGGGCGACAGTTTAACATGCTCCGTGATCCGCAGACAGGAAAAATACCATCGGGAATACGGTCTAAAGAGCTTGTATTTGCAAAAAGCCTTCCCAAATCGGCAGCATCCCAGGCCTGGGACTGGCGCGGCCCTGACAACATAGGCGGGAGGATGCTTTGCGTCGCAACCGACTTAGACCATCCTGAGCACTGGCTGGCGGGCAGCGCTTCGGGGGGTATGTGGGAATCGAACAATGGCGGCATCAGCTGGCATAAGGCCACGGCTCCAGATGCCGAGCAGAGCGCGACCTGCATAGTACAGGACCGCAGGCCGGGTAAGCATTCGACCTGGTATTACGGAAGCGGGGAACTGCTGAGTACCACCGACAGGAATGTTAGCACCAGCGTGCGGACGGTAGGCCTGGGTAACGGCATCTTCAAGTCGACCGACAACGGGGCTTCCTGGCAGGGGCTGCCATCGACCCAGGGTAATGCGCTGGGAGTGCTTCAGGATGTGTTCCAGGGCGTCTGGCGCATAGTAACTGACCCGGTGAGGATGGATAAGGATATTGTGTATGCGGCCTGCTACGGGGCTATTATGCGCTCTGAGGACGGGGGCGCTACCTGGACCATGGTGCTGGGCGACCTTGTAAATAAGTCGTTTTGCTCGGATATCGCGGTGACTTCCAATGGCATACTGTACGCTGCCCTGGGCGGTTACGGCTGGTCCATTGAACCCCCGGGGAGGAAGGGGATATGGCGTTCAGCCAACGGGATCAACTGGACCGAGATCACGCCCAGGCACTTCCCTGCCGACAACCGCACTACGAAACTGGCCATCGCCCCTTCGGATGAATCCATTATGTATGTGTTCACCGAGTCGCAGTCACCCGACCTCAATCCCTTCAACGGCTATACGAATTCGGTGAATACCTTCTGGAAGATGAACTGGAGCAGCGCCGGCGATTCGGCGGTTTGGGAGAACCGTACCATGGGGATTCCCGGGCACGGGAACGGCAGCATCAATTCCTGGCCTTTTTCCCTTGTCGTTTACGGAGGGTATTGCGTGGGGCTTGCCGTCAAACCTGATGATGCGAACAAGGTTTTTCTTGGTGGGATGTGCCTTTACCGCTCCGATAACGGCTTTGCCGACAGCCTTCATACGAACTGGCTGGGAGGCAGCCCGTACGACATGGACTCGGTTCACGCCCTCCACCCCGATATGCACGCGATCACCTTCGACAGGAACAACCCCGATATCATGCTTACAGGAAATGACGGGGGGATTTACCTCACGACCGATTGCCTGGCCGACAGCGCCCATATCTTGTGGAACCGCCTGAACACAAAGCTTACTACCACCCAGTTCTATTCGGTTGGCATCGATCACGGGGCTTCGGCCGAAGACTGGATACTGGGCGGCCTGCAGGATAACAACTGGTATTACACCATCACAAAGAACCCCACCGAGTTCTGGTTCAATATCGACATCTGTTACGACGGGTTTTCGGTTGCAGTTGCTCCGGCCTGGCAGTATTGCGTGATCTCGGCATACAGCGGCAATATCTGGACTTCGCAGTTCGATGATTCCATGCACACTAAAAACATTTACCCCCAGCTGCCCGATACCCTGCTCAAATACTATGACCCAGTGATGGGCTCGAACGCGCTATTCCCCTTTTACCAGAATTTCGCCCTCGACCAGACCAATTCACAAACCTTTTACCTGCCTACCATCAGCAGCATCTGGCGTAAAGACGACCTCAAAGCATCCGCCCTGGATTCTTCAAAACGGAATGCGGGCTGGAGCCACCTTGGTAATGTGGATATTGGTAACGCCTCTGTGATTAGCGCCATCAGCGTTTCGCGCCTGCCTGCCAACAGGGTGTATTACGGAACCAGCCTGGGTCGCCTGTACCGCCTCGACAATGCAAATACCGGCAACCCCATGCCTGTGGATATCACCGGGAGCAACTTCCCGGCCCATGCCTTCATTGCCTGTATCGATGTCAATCCATTGACTGCCGACGGCCTGGTGGTAGTGTTCTCGAATTACGGGGTTCAGAGTTTATTTCATTCCGCGGATGGAGGAGCTACCTGGGCTTCAGTTTCGGGAAATCTCGAGGAGCATCCCGACGGATCAGGTTCGGGCCCTTCGGTAAGATGGGCAAAGGTCCTGAATTACCAGGGGGATAATGTTGTTTTCGTCGGGACTTCGGTGGGCTTGTTTTCAAGCAGGGCTTTGAAAGGAGATTCGACGGTATGGGTGCAGGAAAGCCCCGATGTAATGGGTAACGTGATAGTCGACATGATAGACGCCCGCTCAACCGACGGCTTCGTGGCAGTAGCCACCCACGGAAACGGGGTATATAGTACGTATTACAAGCCTTCGTCGGGAATCGTGAACCGCGATCCGGGAATCGTGATTCGTGATCCGTACCCTGTTCCCTCAAATGGGATTGTGAACCTGCCGGTTAATTGCAGCCGCAACGAAACGATAGAGATCAGCCTCACCTCCTCTTCAGGACAGGACCTTGGAGTGGTTTGGAGGGGCTCATGCAAAGCCGGTGAGCAGCTGATCGGGCTTAACCTTGAGGGACGCCCAGCGGGAGTATATTATGTAACCGCCGCGTCCTCATCCGGCAGACAAACAAAAAAGCTCATTGTGATGTAATTCTTAAGACAATAGCTAGCTCACTTTTATTAACAAGAAATTTCTTTCCGGTTAATTCGCATAGGGCCGGTGCCGCTCAATCCTTAATACATCTAACTGACACAGCCCAGTCAGGAACGGTTACGCCTCTCCATATCCCTGCCTGATAATCAGTCAATTGGCGAACCATAAGGTTATCAAACCCATAAGTCCACCAGGTTTCGTTTTCCTTAAGACTATTAAAGCACCAGAAATAGGGATTGGAGTATCTTCCGCTGCCTTTAGCCGAAAATCCAAACCCATCAGTTCCTTTTGCTGTGACCCAGAAATCAGTACCGGTAGTTTTAAATTTATAGGCGATGGTACCTCTATACTCCATCATTTTATTTGCCTCTTCCGTGCTCATGCCTGCAAATAGTTCCATTGTT
>Ga0118677_10002579_pt1 | contig 36083 bp, 36 predicted proteins | sample AliMusrvi5mmetaG_FD_86154 | JGI IMG/M metagenome (GOLD analysis project Ga0118677, IMG submission 86154)
TTTTTCATCGGCAAGTCTGGCTGAGGCTTCAACCCCTTCTTTGATGGCTTGTGCTACGCGAGAGTCCTGAGCGACCAGGTTACGGCTTTCCTGTTTCAGTGTGGCTTCGAGGGCTGAGGCAACCGCTTCGTTTTTTTTGATCTCTGAAGACAGCCTGGTGGAATTGCATTCCAGTTGTTTGATGGAATCCAGCTTGTTCGCTTTTTCCGAGGCGTATTTTGACCGGACCAGATCTAATTCACGAGTGCCGAGTTCGGTTTCGCAAAGGGGACAACGTGCTTCATTTTTAGTTTCAAGTAGGATTCCTAGTTTTTCATCAATGGTCCTGATCTCCGATCTGAGCAGGATGGTGCTTTCCGATGCGTTAAATAAAGCGGTTTTTTGTGCTCCGACGCTGTCCCTTCTCGCCTTTATTTCGTTTTCGAGAGGGGCGAGTTCGGCGAGGGCGGTCGCTATTTTTCTCTGTTCCAGCTTGAGTTCTGGAAGCTTTTCACATTTACGTTCCAGTTGGAGCGCATCATTTTCGGCGAGCTTGTGCAGGGTGTTCAAGTCATTCTGTGCCCTGTCGCAAATTTTTTCCAGCTGGTTATATTTTTCGGTCAACCTGGAAAACTGCCTGGATCGCTGGCTCAGCAGATCGTACTTTTCACGCGCTACTTTAAGTTCCTGAAAACCAGACTCGATAGCCGACCGGTTGTCCAAGAGATTCTTATATTCCGCCAGGCGAGAGGTACTATTTCTAAACACTTCTTTCTCGCGTTCGATGTCGCCAAGGTGGCGGGCGATCGCCGAGTCTATTTGTGAAAGCTGTGCTTTGATGTTTTCCAGCGCCTGGGCTTCTGCCCTGAGCTGTTTCACCTCACAGCCCGTTATTTCTGTTGCCAGATCTATATCAGCGAGAATTTTTTCGGATTCGTTCAGGTCGGTTTCGAGTGATGGTTTAAGTGCCAGTTCATCGTTGAGTTCGGCGATTCCGGAATAAAAACGCATTTTTGCCTGTTCCGCTTCCCTGGATTTTTCTTTGGATTGTTCTTTGTAAATGTCGTAGACCGACAGGCCGAGGATGTTGGCGAGAACTTCCTTGCGTTTACCCGGAGGCTGGTGGGTAAATTCGTCCGCATGCCCCTGGCGCAGGTAGGCACTGTTGGTAAATGTTTCATAGTCCATGTGAAGTATGGCTTCTACCTTTTCCTGGGTTTGTGTCATGCGTTCGGCGGAGATCGACAGATATTCGCCATCGTTGCAAATGAAAAGATCTAGGCTGCTTTGACCCGAGCCTTTCTTGCTTTTAGAACGGGAGTGCTTGCGTATGATGCGATATAGTTGATCCCCGGCATTGAAATCGAATTCCACCATCGTGTCATTTTCGCCCTGGTACACCAATTCGTCGTCGCTTTTAGAACGTGCTTTCCCCCAGAGTGACCAGGTGATTGCATCGATAATGGAAGACTTGCCGGCTCCGTTGTCGCCTGAAATGCAGGCAGTGTGGATTGACCTAAAAGATAACAGAGGGGCGTCGCCTTTGTAAGGCATGAAATTGTGCATCTTAAGGTTTACTGGAATCATTTTATTTGCCTCACTGCGTTATTTTAGCACAGCAAGCCTCAACTCTATTCAGAAGACAAAAATCCGGAGGGGACTTGGGAATCTCTCATCGGATTCTCGATGCACTCGTGTCAAATTACTACGGTTGATATTTTTTAACCGCGGTTTGAAGTTAAAAGCGGTTCAAAGTTTGAACTCAACAGCTTTCAAGTAATCGATCTCCCTAAGTTGTCGGTACGGGAGTCGAGCCTAATGTGACTAATATCGTCAGTTTGTTGGTCCCCCGTAAAATTGAGATTTTGACCTGGGTACCTGGAGTTTTGGATTGAATCAATTGGACAAGTTGCCCGTTATTCGTAATTGCGGTTCCGTCGACGTCAGTTATAACGTCTTTTGCTTTGAGGCCTGCCTTATCTGCGGGGCTTCCCGCAACCACTCCTCCGATAAAAACGCCTGTGTCAGTTCCGAGATTATTCTGGGAAGCAACGATGCTGTCGACTGTTGTAAGGCCGTTCACACCCATGTAAGCTCTTGAGACGTATCCGCTATTGATGAGTTGGGTAATAACAGGCATCGCGGAATCGATACTGATTGCATAGCCCACTCCCTCTACGCCAGTGTCGATCAGTTTTATGCTCGTGATTCCGACGACCTTACCTGAAGTATCAACCAGGGGCCCCCCGCTGTTACCAGGGTTGATTGCGGTGTCTGTTCCGATCAGGTCTGTGTGAGTAACTCCGTTCTCGTCAGTCACGGTGGCATTCAAGCGGCTGACCCAACCGCCGGTCATGCTTATGCCGAGGTCCAGGGCATTCCCGATGGCAGCGACTGGCTGGCCGACTTTGAGTGCAGCGGACTTCCCGATGCTGGCGGCGGTTAGCCCGGTGGCGTTGATTCTGATGATTGCGAGGTCCGAAGAAACATCGGTTTTTATTGATGTTGCGACGTACGTTTGATTGTCAGAGGTTACTACTGTTATTTGCGAAGCGGAAACAGTTCCCCCTGTGCCATTTTCCAGCACGTGCGCATTGGTGACGATGATGCCGTTAGAATCAACGACCCAACCTGACCCGGCTGCTACATCTGTCTCCACTTGTACCACCGATGGCCTTACTTCTTCCACAACGCTGGAAAAGTCTAGGAACCCGGAGGAATTGGTATTGGTATTCAACGCAACGGTTGTTATAGCAGCCGTGATCGTTTTGGTTTGTGTGAGTGTAGGACTCGGAATAAGACCGCATCCTGCATTGGAGATGACCATGGCGGACAATATCGAAACCATAATTATTTTAAGTTTATTCATTGTCAGCATCCCCTTTTGTTGCGCGAAAAAACTGCAACAGTATAAGGGAATATGATACAACAAAAGAGTAAAGGAGAAGTAAAGCCGTGTTTTCATTGCCTGCTTGAAATTTACAAAGCACCAAAAGACCGAACGCGTTTGTTTTATTTGGCCTTGTGTAGTATAATGGTATTAAGTTTAAGTTTAGGTTACTAAGTCTTCGGGTATCCCCCGGATCTTTCCTCCATTATTGGATGACCCAAACTCTAACTAGTTATTAAAGAGAGGAGGTCATCCAAATGAGTTTTCAAGACAAATCACTTCAATGTTCCGATTGCGGAGCCACGTTCACGTTCAGTGTTCAGGACCAGGAATTCTTCCAGTCCAAGGGTTATACCAATGAGCCCAAGCGCTGCCCAACGTGTCGCGATGCCAGGAAAGCGGAACGCGGGACCAGCACCGGCGGTTATAGTGGCAATAGCTACAGCGGCGGCAATAGCAATAGCAGCAGCTACACTACACGCCAGATGTTCCCCGCGACTTGCTCGGATTGCGGTAAAGCCACGCAGGTTCCTTTCGAACCTCGCAATGGCAAACCGGTCTATTGCAGCGACTGCTATCGCAAAGTAAAGCGCTAAACCAGCACTTGGTCTGGTGAAAACACGGGGGGCTGGATTTATCCAGCCCCCCGTTGTCTTTTGCGGGGAGCTCCGGTACCACTCGCCGAGCCGGTGATAGGAGGCAAAGAAGTTGTTGGAACAACAAACAACAGGTTATTCTCCCAAGCCCGCCAGAACGTACCTCTATGTTGGAAACCTCTCACCAGCTGTGACTGAATCCGAGATCAGAGTGGCTTTCGGTATCTTTGGCGAAGTCATTTCTGTCAGCGTTATGAGCGACGCTTACATAGGCAGTCGCCAACCAAGGGCTTATGCGTATGTAGAAATGGCCCTCAAATCGCAAGGCGAAGCGGCTGTGCACGGTATGGATGGGAAGTTACTCGGGACCAGGGCTGTGAGTGTGGTCGAAGCCCTCCCCCTGTCTCCAAATAAAGGGTTAGCCTGTCACCACAGCAAATACCGAAAACGTTAAATTATTATAACGGTCCACTAATCTGGCATAAAAAGGAAAAGCGCGGGATTTCCCGCGCTTTTCCTTTTTTCTATTCCAGGTAGTCTTTGAGTTTTCTGCTGCGTGTAGGATGCCGTAGTTTCCGAAGCGCCTTGGCTTCGATCTGACGGATACGTTCACGAGTGACATTGAATTCTTTGCCCACTTCCTCAAGAGTGCGGCTACGCCCGTCTTCGAGTCCAAAACGCAACTGCAGGACTCGTCTTTCGCGGGGGGTCAAACTCGAAAGCACTCCATCAATTTGTTCCTTTAGTAACTGTCTTGACGCAGCATCTGGAGGTGCCATGGCGTTTTGGTCCTCGATAAAATCGCCGAGATGGCTATCTTCTTCTTCCCCTATGGGTGACTCCAGTGAAATGGGGAGTTGCGAAACCTTGATTATTTCCCGAACACGGTCGGGCGACATCTCCATGATGTCGCCGATTTCTTTCGGGGTGGGTTCGCGGCCATGTTCCTGGGAGAGTTGTCGGCTCACACTCAATAGCTTGTTGATAGTCTCAACCATATGAACAGGGATACGGATAGTCCGTGCCTGGTCTGCAATGGCCCTTGTGATAGCCTGGCGTATCCACCATGTGGCATAGGTAGAAAATTTAAATCCGCGATGGTAGTCGAACTTTTCTACTGCCCTAATAAGCCCAATGTTGCCCTCCTGGAGGAGGTCCAGCAAGGGCATCCCTCGGCCTATGTGTTTCTTTGCTACGCTCACGACCAGCCGGAGGTTCGCCTCGATAAGATGTTTTTGTGCCTTTTGTGCTTCGATGCGCATGGCTTCCAGGTAGTGCGTGAACTTTTTTTCGTGAGCCTGTATGGCCTTGATGAATTTCTCATCTTCGGAGAGTGTTTCCACGCCATCGAGAACTTCTTCGGCATCGATTTGGTCGATCACTTCGTGTGGCAGGAGGCTCGAGTTTAACGACAGGTTTATCAATATTTGCTCAATGTCTGCTACAGGCCGATTAAGCGCTTGGGCGAGCGCCATTGTCAGGTTCTGATTAATCTCGTTATCGATAGCCTGTCGGATCTGCGGAGCAAAGACGGCTTTTTTGAAACCCGTAGCGTGTTTGAGGCCAAGTTCTTTTTGTAATGCATGAACCAGTGGGGCAGCCTGCCCGATTTCTTTTAACATGGCCTGCATTATTTCAGTGGTTGATGGGTCCCTGCCCAGTTTTTTACGCAAGAACGAACGAATTTCGTCGACACGCTTGCCCTTTTCCATCTTCTGCGCGAGGCTCTTTTCATCATCAGCCGTCAGCAGTGGCACCCTTCCGATCTCGTGCAGATACATTCGAACAGGATCGTCCACGACTCCTGGTTCTTCGAATTGTTCGATGGGGATGGAAAGGTCGGGTGCCGGGACCTCGACTTCCTCAAGGGCTTCCTTGGTGGGGAGCTCTTCTTCGTCTATCTCTTCTTTAAGAGGTTCCTCTTCAACTTCCTCTTCCGCTTCTTCGCCCGCCTTCTTGGCGACCGCCTTTATTTCAGCGGCTTCTTCCTCAATCGGTTTATCCAATTTTTTCTTGGGACTCACTTTTGTCTCCTCTTTTGTTCACCCAGGTGTTCTTTATTCACAAATAATTCTTTAAGCTGTTTGCCTTCTTCAATTGCAAGTGTGTCTGCGCGATTGCCTGCCAGCCGTTTGAGGTATTCCTCGCGAAGCCTCAATACCGCATCGGCCAATTTGGCTTCCATTTTGTTTTCGATCAGTTTTTTTCCCATGATACGCTCGAAATGTTCTAGAAGACTGCTGTCCAGAAGAGTCTTAACCTGAGACGTATCCTGGCAACTCCTAATTACATTATATACCTCACGGTTTTCTGAGCAGTCAAAATATTCCGGCAGTAATTCGGCGTACTGGTTCTTTAGACCTGGATTTTTAAGAATGACTGCCAGACAGAATTCCTCCAGTGGATTGGACACAGAGGCTTTTGCGATTTCCGCCTGAGATTTTTTAGCAAATCTCGCGGTCTTGTTATTCTGTAACAATAGCTCTATTTTTCGGGGAGCCTGTCCGACCAGGGCAGCGAGTTTATCCGCATAATATGTCTGGCGTACGACATCCTTTATCTGGCTTACGATGGGCATCAGGGCTTCAATAGCAGATGTTTTACCCAGCGAAGACTTGAGATCCAACCCCGTTGACGCTTTTTCGAATGAATAATCCAGTATCGGGATAGATGTGTTGATGAGATCGTGCCATTTCTGAGGATCTTTTATTACAATCTCATCTGGGTCCTGGCCTTCAGGCAAGATTGCAACACGGATTTCGGCTCCGAGGCTGTTTTCCAGACCGACTGAGCGTAAAGTGGCTTCTTCCCCCGCACTATCGGGATCTAGCGCCAAAACAAGGTTTTTGGTAAGCTTTTTCAAGATAGCGACATGATTTTCTCCGATGGCGGTGCCCATCGAAGCGATGATGTTTTTGTACCCGTGCTGGTGCGGCAGGATTACGTCCATGTAGCCCTCGACGATCACAGCGCGTCCTTCTTTTCGCATGGCGTCCTTAGCAAGATCGAGCCCGTACAAATTGGCGCTTTTATCGAAAAGCGGCGTTTGGGGGGAATTCAGGTACTTTGGCTGTTGGTTGTCGTCTAGTGCCCGGCCTCCGAAACCGATGATCCGTCCGCGTACGTCGTCGATGGGAAACATCAAACGGTGTCGGAACCGATCATGCTTCATTTTATTATTATCGCTTTCGCTTATGAGCCCTGCTTCCAGCAACTCTTCATTGGTGAAGCCTCTTTCGATCAGGTGTTTTTGTAACCCATCCCAGGCGGAGGGGCTGTATCCGAGTTTGAAATCTTCTATAGATTGGGCGTTGACCTCGCGTTTTGAGAGGTAATCTCGTACGGTCTGGGCTTCCGGTGACCTGAGCAGGAGTTGATGGTAATAGTCCGCAGTCGCCTCGTTAGCCAGGTATAGCCGGTCATGTTTTTCTCTGGCTTTCTCTGCCAGCGCATTTTGCGGGATCGTCACTCCGCATTTTTCTGCCATGAGCCGAAGAGCGTCTCCGAAACCGACGCCATCCTTTTTCATGATAAAAGAAAAAACGTCCCCTCCGGTGCCGCACGCCCCGAAACAGTGCCAGCTTTGCTGGTCCGGATAAACAAAAAAAGAACCGTGTTTTTCACTATGGAACGGGCATAGCCCACGGAATGTTTTTCCGCTTCTGGTCAAAGGCGTATATTGCCCTATGACTTCCACGATGTCCGTTTTCTGTTTTACTTCTTCGATGACGCTCATCAGAGTGTTGACAATACCTTTCGTAGTTTCAAAGAAAAACCTATTATCCCTGGTTCAAATATTTTATTTCGATGCGAGACCATTTAGGTGCGCCAACCGTTAGTCACTTAATACGACCGTCGGATGAAATTATGCCTGTAAACCAAAGTCACGAGCCAGGTCGAGAGCGTAACGGTCGGTCATTCCGGCGATATAATCGACTACGCGCCGCTCTGTTTCTTCGCTGTAACTCAGATATTCAGTAGGAAGAATGTCCTCATGTATAACCAGATATTCGTAAAGGCCTCTCACAACATCTCGAGCATTTTGGGCGACAGCATTATCGGAAAGGACTTTATAAACTTTCTCGAACATAAAATTGCGCAGCCGGTCGGTCGCCCATCCGATTTCTGTACTCATCGCAATCTCAGGGCGCCTCGACGTTTCGACTCTTCCGGAAACCGCCCACGAATTTTCTACTATATCCCTTACCATCGTATTTACACGTTTTGCGTGTGAATCCCCGAGTAATTCCGACGAATCGCGGGGCAGGTCGTTTTCGGAAATTATTCCAGCCCTGATCGCATCTCCGATATCGTGGTTGATATAGGCGATAGCATCGGAAATCTTGACCACTTCCGCCTCATAGGAATTGCTTCGGCCCCAATCGGAACTGAACAAGCTTTTTTCCCCTTTGGAATGGTTAAGGATTCCGTCGCGTACCTCCCAGGTGAGGTTCAGTCCGAGGCCGTTTTTCTCCAGAAGGGAAACTACTCGAAGGCTTTGCTCGTTATGCCTAAAACCCCCATAATATAATTCGTTAAGGACATCCTCTCCGATGTGGCCGAAAGGAGTATGTCCTAGGTCGTGCCCGAGGCTGATGGCCTCGGCGAGGTCCTCGTTGAGGTCGAGTGCGCGAGCAATAGTGCGCGCCACCTGGGAAACTTCGAGTGTGTGAGTCAACCGGGTTACGTAATGATCACCAAGAGGCGCGATAAAGACCTGTGTCTTGTGTTTAAGCCGCCTGAATGCGTTGGTGTGCATTATACGATCGCGGTCGCGTTGAAACGCGGTGCGTATGGGGCAAGAATCTTCTTCACGCTCTCTTCCGCGTGAAGAACTACTCTTCACCGCATAAATCGACAGGCTGTTTTCCCTGTCTTCGCTATGTTGCCGGACGTTCAGCCGGTCTATCATTTAGCTTGGAGCTTGGCCTCGGCGCGTGCGATTATTGCTCGTGTAGTCCCAATCATATCAGGGCTGACGGACACTGAAGTTATGCCCCATGCCACCAGTTTTTCGGTAAGTTCTGGATACACCGATGGCGCTTGTCCGCAAATGGAGGACGTTACACCCATGCTCTTTGAAACGGTGATGGCTCGCTCAAGGGCTACCATCACGGCGTCATTGCGCTCGTCGAAGGTTTCAGCCAGTTTGGAACTGTCGCGGTCGATCCCAAGTGTAAGCTGTGTCAGGTCGTTGGATCCGATGGAGATTCCGTCGATGCCTACAGCCAGGAATTTTTCCATGATGAAGATATTGGCCGGAATCTCTGTCATCATCCAGAGTTTAAAGTCTTCTGAACGCTTGAGGCCGAATTCCTCCATGAGGGCTTTAGTCTGGGCCAACTCATTTACGGTACGCACGAATGGAATCATAACCCAGAGGTTCTTATAGTCCTTGCGCACACGCTTAATGGCCTCGATTTCCATGCGGAAACTCTCTTTGTCCGTGATATAACGGGAGGCACCACGGTAGCCAAGCATTGGATTCTCTTCAACTTCTTCGAATTCTGCGCCACCGATAAGCTCTTTGTATTCGTTGGTCTTGAAATCGGTGGTCCGGTAGACCACTGGACGGGGCGAGAAAGCCTTGGCAAAAGGCAGGATGCCATCATACATCTTCTGTATATACTCTTCCTGCCGGTTGTGTTTGATCATATATAGGGGATGGACACCGATCTGGCTCACGATGAACTCGGCGCGCAGCAGGCCGACCCCGTCCACGTTGCGGGCTGCCACCTTGTCGGCCAATTCGGGCTGTGCCAAGTTGACATAAACGCGAGTGCGCGTTTTGATTATCTCTTTCACTATTGAAGCGACGGATGGGCCGTGTACGCTGCGAGATACCTTGCCGGCGTAAACCTTGCCGTGCGAGCCGTCTACGGTTATGAGTTGCCCGTCGTGCAACATTGTGGTGGCTTCTCCGGCCCCTACGACGCAAGGAGTGCCCAGTTCGCGGCTGACGATAGCGGCATGCGAAGTGCGTCCTCCCCTGTCCGTGACGATGGCCACTGCCCGTTTCATGGCAGGCACGAAGTCGGGGGTGGTCATTTCTGCCACGAGTATATCACCGTCTTTCACCTGGTCGATATTGGCAGGGTCGAGTACGATCCTTACTGTGCCGGTGGCAAGCCCGGGACTGGCAGCGTCGCCTGCCAGCAAAACGGGAGCATCGATCTCGGGTTCCACTTCGACCGCGTCCTTGATGGTGGTGACGGGGCGGGTCTGTACTATATATATTTTACCACCCTCCTGGGCCCATTCTATGTCCTGTGGGCTTTGATAATGGGCTTCGAGCGCCTTGGCAAGATCGGCCAGTTTGAGCACGTCGGCGTCACTGATTTTTTGTTTTTCGCGAGCCCCGGAAACTGGTACCCACAGGTTAGTGTGCTCCGGGTCGCCAGAGGGATTACGCACCAACTTCTTATCTTGCGTGCTTATTTTACGCGAAGAAATTGTGTTAGTTTTTTTCTCAATAATAAAAAGATCCGGGGTAACTTCCCCGGATACGATACCTTCACCCAACCCGTAAATGGCTTCGATAACGATTTTATTCGTGTCCGAAGTGAGGGGTTCGACGGTAAACATTACGCCGGAGGCTTCTGAAGCTACCATGCGCTGGACCGGAACTGCTATACCGACTTTGAGATGGTCAATTTTCTGCTGGCCGCGGTAGTAGATCGCGCGGGCCTCGAAAAGTGAAGCCCAGCACATCTGCACGGCTTTAACGACATTGGATTTGCCTTCTATATTCAGATAGGTGCTTTGCTGCCCGGCAAACGAGGCTTCGGCAAGATCCTCGGCGGTGGCGGAAGAACGTACAGCTACAAGCCCGTCACCCATTTTCAGATATGCTTCTTCGATAGCTTTCGCGGTTTCGGGCGGCATGGCCGCGTTCGCGATTAGTTTTTTGATCTGGGCTGAGGCTTGCAAGAGTTTCTTGCTATCGTTGGTATCAAGTCCTTCTAAACTCTCGACGATCTTTGGGGCGAGTCCGGCGCTCTGGATAAAATCAAAGTACGCATCTACGGTGACTATAAAACCCGGAGGCACAGGGATCTTGGCCCGGGTCATCTCTCCCAGATTGGCTCCTTTGCCGCCTACCAGGGGGATGTCCTTACGGCCTACGTCTTCAAACCAAACAATCGCCTTATGGCCTTTTTGCATGAATTTTCCCTCCTGAGGTTGATAGAAGTGCAATCATTATACCAGAAGTCTAAAAAAAAGCGCTAGTAGAGGCGGAACAATATTTTCAGTATTGCTTGGATGAAAAAAGGCAAAAGCTGGTTTTCTCGATACCTCGCATTTTAAATGAAGGCGAGCACGCTTGCATCCGGTCACAGAAGTTTGTGCTATACCTGAGCAGGCTGATCGAACCTTTCGGTACAGGTGTGGAGATTCAGTTGACACTCCTGATACTCGGGGGTAGAATTATGCATGTGGTTGTAAGGAGGGGATGAAACTATGATTGAGATGACCATCGACAGCCTGCGGGTGGGTATGATGAACCCCAAGTCCACCCAACACGGCACTCCTTACGTTGTTCTGCTTAAGGAGAAATCAGCCGAACGTTATCTTCCTATATTTATCGGGCCTGCGGAAGCGAATGCTATCGCCATTAAGTTGCGCGGTGAGCAGGTACCGCGTCCTTTAACACACGATCTTATGAATTCCATCGTTGACAGCCTTGGTGCCACGATAGATTCTGTGGTGGTCAGCGACCTTAAAAACGACACGTTTTACGCCAAAGTGGTTTTTACAGTCAATGGCAACCAAATGGAAGTGGATTCCCGCCCATCTGATGCGTTCGCATTGGCTCTCACAGCAGGTGAGGTGCCTATTTATGCCGAAGATTCCGTCCTTGAAAAAGCCGGCATTTCTTTGACGCATGGCGAGGGCGAAGATTTCGTTATGGACAATCAGCACCCCGAAATTGAAGGGAAAATGCCCGAGGGCAAACCCGGCAAAGTCAGCGATGAGGAACTCGGCAAACTCTCGGCCTTCAGTGATTTTTTAAATAGCTTGGATCTTGAAGATTTCGGCAAATACAAGTCCTGACTCTTTAGTCATTTAACGGAATGAAGCCCTGGGATTTTTTCCGGGGCTTTTTATTGCCGGTAGATTTTTGAGGCTAACTGCCCTCTTGACTTTATTCGGTATATTCTGTTATTCTTTCGGCGGCAATTTGAGGCAAAATGCAGGGGTGGCGGGCCGCTCTCGGAGTTCTTGGGGTGGGATGGTACATTGCAATAGCCATCATCCTCGGGCTCTTATGTGGGGTATGGGTGGACGGGAAGTTCAGCATCAAGCCTTTTTTTACCATAATTGGTCTGATAATCGGCGTCATCGCAGCCGTTTATGGCGTATATCAAATGTTTCTCCCGTTTATCAAAAATAAACAGGGTAAAGGGGATGCCTAGTGGCTACTAAGAAAAAAGGCTGTCTCGGGTGTTCACTGCCTGTAGCTATTTTAGTTGGTGGGGGCGCTCTGGTATTTTTGGTGATGGGGCTCCTCGCGGGGCCGCTGGGGCGCAAGTTCAATGTGACTGGCCTTCCCTCATGGATGACACTCGAATTACCTGAACCGAAGTTGCCGGCCGACGTCATCTTCCACATCGCAGGTTTCGGGGTAACCAACACTTTGATCGCTACCTGGGTCACAGTAGTGTTCCTGGTTCTCATCGCTTTCCTTGTTGCCCGCAAACCTAAACTTATCCCCGGCAGGGTTCAATCGATTATCGAAAGCCTTCTGGGCTATGTTTACGACCTCTGTGTCAGCACAGCGGGAGAAAAAGACGGCCGGAAGTTCTTCCCGCTAGTAGCAACCATCTTTCTTTTCGTACTGTTCAACGCCCTCCTCGCGCTTATACCCGGCTTCGGCACTCTGCTCTTTCACAGCGGAGAAGGAAACCTTGAGGTATTGCGCGCCGCCAACACGGATTTCAATACTCCTCTTGCCCTGGCGCTTATCACTTTCTTCACTGTAGAATTCATGGGATTCAAACGCCTGGGCTTCGGCTACGTGAAGAAATTCGTTACCTGGGGCGATTTCGGACGGGCTGTCGGGAAGATATTCAAAGGCAAGTTCGACGTCATGGCGCTACTATCGGGCTTCATCATGGGCATCGTCGGCATCCTTGAATTCGTCAGCGAAGTTATCCGTATCATCTCCCTTACATTCCGTCTATTCGGCAATATGCTCGCCGGCGAAATCGTTCTGCTGGTAATCGCATACGTTGTACCGTATTTTGTCCCCCTGGTATTCTACGGACTGGAGAGTTTCTTCGCCGTTATTCAGGCCCTTATCTTCGCAGCCCTGACAATCGTGTATATCTCTCTGTCGGTAACCGGTCACGAGGCTGCGGCCGAGCACCATTGATAATTGTCAGTAATTTCGATTATTCATTAATACTTTAAGGAGGCTTGTCAAAAATGGATCCTGAAGCAGCGAAATTGTTAGGCGCCGGTCTGGCAATGGGCCTGGGGGCAATCGGCCCCGGCATCGGCCTCGGTTTAATCGGCAACGCCATGCTCAACGGTGTGGCCCGCAATCCTGAGGCGCAGGGACGCATGTTCACCAACATGATCCTGATGGCCGGACTTACGGAAGCCGTCGCCATCTACGCCTTGGTTATCGCCGTTCTATTGATCTTTGTTGCATAAAGAGCCACAAACTGGACCCAGGAGGGGAAAGAAATGGGACCACTAGCTAAACTCGGCTTTAATGGGCCGGTTTTTATCGCGCAACTGGTGAATTTCGGGTTGTTGCTTGTTTTATTGCGGTTATTCGCCTTCAAGCCCATCATGAAAATGCTGGATACCCGTGCTAATAAAATCAAAGAAAGCCTTGAAGCGGGCGACCATGCCAAGCTCGAAGCCGTAAGCGCCGAGAAAGAAATCGCAAAAAAAATAGAAGAAGCGAGCGCCTCGGGCCAACAGATCGTCGGGCAGGCAGTGAAGACCGCCGAAGATGTCAAACGACGTGCTGCGGTAGACGCCAAAAAGGAAGCCGATGCTATCATCGCCAAGGCTCAAGTCGAGATACAGCGTGAGAAGCAGGAATCGATGACCGAATTGCGCAAAGAAGTAGCTGATCTTGCAGTCATGGTTGCCGGCAAAGCCATAGGCACTACCATCGATAAAGAGACCCAGCGCAGGCTTATCGACAACACTTTGAAAGAAGTGTCGAGTTTAAAGTAGATAAATCCTCATTCGAGGAGAATGACAATGGCAACTAGCGAGTATGCTAAAAATTTAGCAAAGGCTCTTTTTGAGGACGCTGCTAAAGAAAACGAGTTGAGCGGATGGCTTGGTGAAATCAGGCTGGTATCCGATATAGTTAAAGATACATCCATTTCTTCGGTCTTGCAGAAACATGTGGTGTCTTTTACCGAAAAAAGCAAGATGATTGAAGATCGGATAGGCAAACTCAACCCCCGTGTACTGAACATGATTGGTGTACTGGCCGAGAAGGACAAGCTGGGCGAGTTGGAAAACGTATCGATTGAGTATCAGCGCCTGCTTGACACGCATCATGGCATAGCCGGCACCGAAACAGCCGAGGTCACGACGGCTATCCCGCTCGACGAAGAAGACAAGCTCAAACTGGGTAAGCGGCTTGGAGAGATGCTAGGCAGGCCTGTGACGCTTAGCGTAATAGTTGACCCGGAATTGCTCGGTGGTGTTGTCATTCGAGTCGGAGATAAGCTGATTGACGGCAGTGTACGTCACAGACTGCAGACTCTAAGCAAGGAGCTCATTTAATGCCTAACGAAGCTAAAAAAGATATAGTATCGCTCCTGAAACAACAAGTTGAGCAATTTGGCTCCCAGATTACCATGGTTGATGTCGGTAACGTTACCCAGGTCGGAGACGGCATCGCCAGGATTGCCGGGCTTTCTGCCGCGAAGTATAATGAGCTCCTCCAGTTTCCGGGGGATGTAATAGGTATCGCTCTCAACCTCGAAGAATCGAGCGTGGCAGCCGTTATTCTCGGAGATGATTCTGGGATTAAAGAAGGCGACGAAGTTCGGGCTACCGGACGTGTAGCTGAAGTCCCCGTCGGCAATGGTCTTATCGGCCGTGTTGTTGACCCGCTTGGAAGGCCTCTGGATGGGAAAGGCCCGATAAAATCCACCCGCGTTCGCCCGTTAGAGAGGGTTGCCCCCAACGTGGTTGTCCGCAAGGGTGTTGATACCCCGGTGCAGACCGGTATCAAGTGCGTCGATGCCATGATCCCTATCGGCCGCGGCCAGCGCGAACTGATCATCGGAGATCGTTCTACCGGCAAGACCGCCATCGCGGTCGATGCCATTATAAATCAGCGGGGCGGAGATCTTATCTGCATCTATGTCGCCATCGGGCAGAAGGCATCCAAAGTGGCCCAGGTGGTCGGCAAATTAGAAGAAATGGGCGCGATGGAGCACACCATTGTGGTCGCGGCTAATGCCGCGGACTCTGTTGCTTTGCAGTATCTCGCTCCTTACGCAGGCTGCGCCATTGGCGAAGAATTCATGGAAGCAGGGAAAGATGCGCTGGTTGTTTACGATGACCTGTCAAAGCACGGATGGGCCTACCGCCAGCTGTCGCTGCTTCTCCGGCGTCCGCCCGGCCGCGAGGCTTACCCCGGCGACGTGTTCTACCTGCATTCCAGACTGCTGGAGCGGGCGGCGCGTTTAGATAAAGAGCACGGCGGCGGTTCTCTTACAGCACTTCCTATCATTGAGACACAGGCCGGAGACGTTTCGGCCTATATCCCAACCAACGTAATCTCCATTACCGACGGCCAGCTCTATCTGGAGAGCGACCTGTTCAACGCCGGTATCAGGCCCGCGCTCAACGCCGGTACATCGGTTTCGCGTGTTGGTTCGGCCGCCCAGACCAAAGCCATGAAAAAAGTGGCTGGCAAGCTGAAGCTGGCCATGGCGCAGTATCGCGAACTGGCAGCATTCGCCCAGTTCGGTACTTCGGAGTTGGATAAGTCGACCCGCGCGCAGATTGACAGGGGTCGGCGCATTACAGAAATCCTGAAGCAACCCCAATATGAACCTATGCCTGTTGAAAAACAGGTCATGATTCTGTACGCTGCCATTAACGGTTTTATCGACGATGTTCCGACCGAAAAAGTTATAGATTTCGAAAAAAGGTTCCATCAGTTCATGGAAGCGCAATATCCCGCCATTGGCGAAACGATTGCCAAAACAAAGGTCCTGGATGAAGCGACCGAAGAAAAACTCAAAGCTGCCATTACGGAATTTAGAAAAACCTTTTAACTTGAAATAGAAGGAATATACATTGGCTAACATTCGTCTTATAAGGCGGCGCATACGCGGCGTTCAAAGTACGGCCAAGATTACCAAGGCCATGGAAATGATTGCCGCCTCGAAGATGCGGCGCGCTCAGGAACGCGGTTTAGCGGGGCGGGTATATACCCAAAAAATCACGCAGGTCATTTCTGCGCTGGCGTCGCTTCCTCAAAATAAAACTACCCATCCGTTATTGGTTAACAGAGAATCTGTGAAAAAGATCGCGATAGTGCATATCACCCCCGACCGCGGTTTGTCAGGCGGTTTAGTTTCTAACCTTAACCGCAAATCGGCTTCCTTTATGATCGAACAGGGCCAGACTGCGTCAATTATCGCTGTCGGTCGTAAAGGCATGGAATTCATGCGGCGCACGGGTCAGAACATTGTTGCCGAATTCACCCAACTGGGAGATAAACCCGATCTGGTAGACACCTTACCCATTGCCCGCATAGTCATAGACGATTTTATCTCCGGTAAGGTAGACGCTGTATACATAACATACGCAAAGTTTGTCAATACGATGGTACAGGTACCTACAGTTGTGAAAGTCCTCCCGGTGACTCCTGTCGCTGTTGAAGCCGGGAAAATGAGGATGGACTATATCTTTGAGCCTGACTCGGCTGCGGTCCTCGACGCGCTGTTGCCGCGTTTCGTTGAAATGGGGGTGTATCATGCGATTCTGGAGGCTATCGCGAGCGAGCAGTCTTCCCGGATGGTGGCGATGCGCAATGCTACCCAGAATGCGAATGAACTTATCGACGATTTGACTCTTGTTTATAATAAAGCCCGTCAGGAATCTATTACCACGGAGCTGCTGGATATCATCGGCGGAGCGGCGGCTCTAGCTTAGGAGGGTTTTGTGGCCAAAGGGAAAGTGGTCCAGGTTATCGGTTCAGTAGTTGATATAGAGTTTCCGGCGGAAGGAATGCCGGCCCTATTTAACGCTATTGAAATCAATAGAGAAGACGGCACCAAGCTGGTGCTGGAAGCCCAGGCCCATGTCGGCAACAACTGGGTGAAGTGTTTGTCCTTCATGCCGACCGACGGCTTGGCGCGTGGCGTCGAAGCTGTCGATACCGGCGCACCGGTCCAAGTTCCGGTGGGTGCTGCTTCTTTAGGCAGGATATTTAATGTTTTGGGTGAACCGCTGGACAATGTCGGTGAGGTCAAAGCCACCGAGCGGTGGTCCATCCATCGCAGTCCTCCTGCCTTCGATGAGCAGGAGACCAGCACAAAGGTGTTGGAGACCGGTATCAAGGTCATCGACCTCATCTCGCCCTTCGCTCGTGGTGGTAAGATCGGCACCTTCGGTGGCGCAGGCGTTGGTAAAACAGTCATTATCCAGGAGCTTATCCGCTCCATCGCCTCCGAGCACTCCGGTTACTCGGTTTTTGCCGGCGTCGGTGAGCGGTCTCGCGAAGGTAACGACCTTTGGCATGAGATGAAAGACTCCGGCGTTATCGACAAGATGGCTTTGGTGTTCGGACAGATGAACGAACTGCCCGCCGTGCGGCTGCGCATCGCACTTACCGGTCTCACCATGGCCGAGTATTTCCGCGATGCAGAGCACCGTGACGTGCTGCTTTTCATTGACAACATTTACCGTTACACTCTGGCTGGAATGGAAGTGTCGGCCCTCCTGGGGCGCATGCCTTCAGCCGTGGGCTATCAGCCTACCTTGGCGACCGAGATGGGTGCACTCCAGGAGCGCATCACCTCCACCAGCAAGGGCTCCATCACCTCTTTCCAGGCTATCTATGTTCCTGCTGACGACTATACCGACCCCGGCGTGGTGGCCACATTTGCCCACCTCGACGCGGTGATTTCGCTCGACCGCGGGTTGGCCGACCAGGCGCTGTATCCCGCTGTCGACCCGCTTGCCTCCAACTCCCGCATCCTTGATCCAAAGGTTGTCGGCGAAGAGCATTACAGGGTCGCCCGCGAGGTACAGAGGGTTTTACAGCGCTACAAAGATCTTCAGGACGTTATTTCTATCCTGGGTATAGAAGAACTTTCAGAAGAAGACAAGGTCACCGTGGCGCGCGCCCGCAAGATTCAGCGTTTTCTGACTCAACCGTTCTTTGTGTCCGAGGTATTCACTGGCCGTCCTGGTAAGTATGTGAAGGTTTCGGAAACGGTCAGGGGTTTCAAAGAGATACTTGAAGGAAAATACGATGCTTATCCTGAGCAGGCTTTTTACATGGTTGGAGTCATCGAAGAAGTAGCCGAGCAAGCTAAGAAGCTGTAGGACATAAATTACGATGGCAAAAATCAGGCTAGATATCGTAACCGCTGAAAAGCTGGTTTACTCGGAAGACGTGGATGAGGTGATTGCGCCAGGCATCGATGGAGAACTTGGTATCCTGCCGAACCACGCGGCCTTGATGACAATGCTCGCGCATGGGGAACTCAGGGTCAAACAGGAAGGCAGTGAAATCGGCTTGGCGGTTTCAGGCGGCTTCATGGAAGTCAGACCGGACCATGTTATTATCCTGGCTGATACGGCCGAACGGTCGGAAGAAATTGACCTTGCCAGAGCCGAAGAAGCCCGTAAAAAGGCTGAACAGGCAAGGGCTGAAGCACCTGTCGGGGCAGAAGCTGCTCTTGCAGCGGAGGCATCCCTTAAACGCGCTTTAACCAGGCTTAAGGTGGCCCGCCGCCGCCACGAGCGTCCAGTCTAGTTTTACAACCGAAAATAACAAATAAAAAAGAGGGTGCTTAAGCACCCTCTTTTTTGTACGGATAACAGCACGGTGTTTTTATAAATAGCTTTGGATGCCACCAGATAGATATCAGGGTTATCCCAACAACCCCTCTATCGGATCGATAGTGATTTTCTTGCTTTTCAAATCAATATTCTTGATGACGTCTTTTGTGGCGGGAATCAGGGTTTCTTTAGCGTCCCCCTTCACCACATAGACGTCGTTGCCGCAGTTCAAGATGTCAGTAACCTTCCCGAGGTTGAGTCCGCCGGTGGTCACCACTTCCATGCCGATGATATCGAATTGGTAGTACTGATCTTCAGGTAATTGGCGCAATTCAGTGGCCGGGATATCCAGGTTTTTACTGCGTAGGGCAGCTGCGGCCTCGGGTGTGTCGATTCCAGGCAGTGTTACGATAACTCCGTCTTTTTGCCAATTGGAACTTTGGATGACGGTCGGAACCCCTTGGATGAACACGCTCTCACCGGGATCAAACCTTTCGGGGAAATCGGTCAAGGGCCTGACCCTGAAAGCCCCTTTAAGCCCCCAGGCTCCCAGTACCTCCCCGATGGTGATGAATTCTGTCTGTTTGTCCGGCTGTTTATTTTCACGGCTTTTTTCAGGCATCTCAGTCCCTTAAATGAAAAACACCCCATCGCTCAAAAGGTGGTTGAGCTTGATGAGGTGCTCTGTAAGAATAATATTATTATTTTGCTAGATGATTTCGAGGCTAGCTTTTATACCCGCCTTGGCAGCTTTGACACGAATGAGAGTGCGGATGGCTTGTGCGATGCGGCCTTGTTTTCCAATGATTCGGCCTTTATCTTCATCGGCAACTTTAAGCTTCAGAAGGATCCCGTTCTCGGCGTCGGTTTCTTCGGTGACTACGACAGCGTCGGGGGCGTTGACCAGCGATTTGGCGATGTATTCAACTAAATCCTTCATTTGATCTCCTTTGCAGCCTGGTATTTTTCCATGATACCCGCCTTCTTGAAGAGCCTGGCAACTGTTTCGGTGGGCTGGGCGCCCTTCTTCAACCAATCAAGGGCCTGACCTTCCTCAATTGTTACGGTCTCAGGATCGGTCAGAGGGTTATATTGACCGATAATACTTATAAACGCCCCTCCCCTTGAGGCATGAGAATCTGCAACAACGATACGATAGACGGGCTTTTTGGGAGCCCCAATGCGGCGCAATCTGATTTTTACCATGAAGTATCCTTTCTAAAAGCTAATTATGCCGGATTTACCTATAAGTGTCAACAGTAAGCAGGTCGCATGTTTTGTTGGCTCGTTGAAAGAAACTATATGGTCGACGTATAGTCGTTACGTTGCCATCATATGAAAGGTGGTTTAGTATGAATAGAACGGCGTTGACTCCCATATTCGTCCTCGTTTGTTAGGCAGCCCTCCATCGCATATAATAAAACATCATGACTGCTGTTACGCTGCATGGCTGGAATCTCAATCCAATGCAGGCAATCGCACTTCAAAGGGAACTGGCCCGGGAGATAGTCACGTCGGGAGAGGTCCGCGATGTTCATCTTCTGGGAGGTGCGGATATTTCGGCGTCCCGGGGGAGTCGGACCGCCAGGACAGCCATCGTTGTCCTCAGTTTCCCTGAACTGGATATTGTGGAAGTTAAAACCCTGGAAAGCGATCTCTGTTTTCCTTATATCCCCGGGCTCCTTTCTTTCCGGGAAGCGCCGCCGATCCTGGAATTGTTCGGTAAGTTACAGAATAAACCCGACCTTTTATTCGTTGACGGGCAAGGGACAGCTCATCCCAGGAGGCTCGGGATCGCTTCGCACCTGGGGTTGTGGCTGGATATCCCGACTATCGGTTGCGCCAAATCCCGTTTGTGTGGGGTCCACGCTGAAGTAGGTTTAGCCGCGGGCAGCCGGGAGGAATTGAAATACGGGGAAGACGTGATTGGGGAAGTGGTTCGGACCCGTGCCGGTTCGAAGCCGCTTTACATTTCGCCGGGTCACAGGATAAGCCTTGAAAACTCGGTATGGTGGGTGATGTCGTGTACAAAGGGCTATCGTTTGCCTGAAATGTCACGGCTCGCTCATCTCGCCGCGGGCGGTAATTTACCGCTGAATAAAAATATTTGCAATCGAGCCGTTTCTTGAACTGCCGAAAACCCTTGATTATCGATATTGAAATTTGGAGTTGAAATGTCCGAAATACGTGAAAGACTGCTAGACGAACAACGTAGAATTGCCATCGATATGGTGCGGCTTTGACGTCGCCGCAAAAGAAAAAGAGATAGCGGACATCGAGCAAACCATCATTGCTCCGGATTTCTGGTCCGACGCTGCCGCCGCTCAGCAGAAAATGCGCCATCTGGCGGAGTTGAAAAAAACGGTCGGTCAGTGGAAGGCCATGGAAAGCAAGACAGTTGAACTCGCGGAACTCATGGCGCTTGAAGAAGAGTCTCCGAGCCCTACGCTGGGAGCGGAAATTGAAGCTGAGATGGCTCAGTTGACCGAGCACGTCGATGATCTCGAATTCAAACTGGCGTTTGCCAGTCCCTACGACCTGCGCAACGCCATCCTGTCTATCCATGCCGGCGCAGGGGGAGTCGAAAGCCAGGATTGGGCCGAGATGCTTATGCGCATGTACCTTGGTTGGGCGGAGCAGCATCACCACAAAGTTGAGATACTTGATCGGTCCCCGGGTGAAGAGGCCGGCATTAAAAGCGTTACCATCGAGATATCGGGAGATTATGCATACGGCTACCTGAAGAGCGAACACGGCGTACACCGGCTGATCAGGCTTTCGCCGTACGACTCTGATCATGCCCGCCACACTTCTTTCGCTCTGGTGGAGGTGTTGCCTGAGGCTGAAGGAGACTCGGAGATCATTCTCAAACCCGAAGACCTGAGGGTTGAAGCGTTCCGGTCGAGCGGGCCCGGCGGCCAGAATGTTCAAAAAGTTTCCAGCGCCGTGCGCATCGTACATATACCGAGCGGCCTTGTTGTAACCAGCCAGACGGAACGCTCTCAACATCAGAATAAAGAGATCGCGTTGCGAATCCTCAAGGCCCGCTTGTTTAAACTTGACCTGGCCAAAAGGGAGGAAGAGCACGCCAGGCTTAAGGGTAAATTTGTTTCGGCGGAATGGGGGAACCAGATACGCAGTTATACCCTCCATCCATATCGTCTGGTGAAAGACCATCGTACCGGTTTTGAAACGGGAAATACCGAAGCTGTACTGAACGGGGACCTTGACGGTTTTATCAACGCCTACTTAAGGTCGGGGATGGGACAATAGGATGTTTAAGAAGATAGGTTTACTGCTAATCGTTTGTTTGCTGGCGGCCACCGGCGCGGCCGGTGCGTTTTCCTTGCAAAAACTTTCGGCATCGGAAATCAAGATTTCATCCGGTTCTGCCGTTGTAGAGTTTCCCCTTGCCATCACATTTAACATCGGAGCCACGAGCGACGCAAATATCACTGATATCCGGTTGCATTTTACCGTTGAACGGGATGCCTTCGTGAAAGTCACTACCGAAGAGAAACTGAGTTTCACTCCCTCGACCAAGGTGACCGGATCGTATTACTGGGATATGAGGCAGACCGGCGGGCTCCCCACGGGCACGGCTGTGGATTACTGGTGGAGCATCGCCGATTCAACGGGGAAGACCGTCCTCACAGGAACACAAAAAGTGGTATTTGATGATGCAAGGTTCGTGTGGCATTCCCTCGAAGGCCAGAACTTGATACTATACTGGTACGGTAATGATAGTAACCTGGCAAAAACCCTGGTTGACACCGCCCAGAACGGAATGGCAAACCTTCAAAAGAACACCGGTGCAACACTCAGCCGCCCGGTTTCGATCTATGTTTATGCCAATTCCGCTGACATGCAGGGCGCCATGATATTCGCCCAGGAGTGGACCGGTGGCGCAACTTATCCCCCTTACAGCACTATCGTTATAGGGATAAGCTCGTCGAACCTGACCTGGGGGGAAGGCGCGCTGGTACACGAGTTGACGCATATGGTCAATTACCAGATGACGAATAACCCTTACAGCGGACTACCCACATGGCTGGACGAGGGGCTCGCGATGTATTCGGAGGGGCCGCTTGATCTTTCCTTCCAGTCCTCACTCGTGTCCGGGCTTTCTCAAGGCGCGCTTTTCAGCGTTAGAAGCATGTCCAGTCCTTTTTCGACCGACGCAACGCTTTCATACCAGGAATATGCCCAGAGTTATAGCCTGATCGATTTTCTGGTATCCAAATACGGGCAGTCCAAAATGGCCGCATTACTGGACGCTTTTCACAAAGGAAACACCTATGACGGCGCCCTCCGGGAGGTTTACGGTTTCGATATGGACGGCCTGTACAAGCTCTGGCTGCCTTTTGCCGCAAGCAAATATTTAAATGTCAAAACCGGAGCTTCGACATGAAAAAGCTGATATATTTCCTGCTTTCAGCGGTGCTGATTCTTGCCGCTGCCGGATGCAACCACGGCAGTTCATCCCTGCCGGCGGCCGGTGGAACAGGTACCCTGAACCTTTACAACGTCGATCCGCTCACCCTGGATCCGGCGACTGCCGGGGACGCAACGTCGAATGGCTATGTACTGGAGTTATTCAGCGGGCTGGTCCGCCTCGATGCAAATCTGGAACCCGTGGGCGATCTTGCCGTTGACTGGAACGTCAGCACCGACGGGCTGGTTTATACATTCAACCTCCGGCATGATGCCTATTTCAAGGATGGCCGCAAAGTCACCGCGGCTGACATAAAGTATTCGTGGGAACGCGCTTGCACCCCGGCTACAAACTCTCAGACAGCTTCGATCTATCTCGGTGACGTTGAAGGCGCTACGGACATGCTGAGCGGAAAAATCCAGAGCCTCAGCGGGGTACTGGCAGTGGATGACTACACGCTCAAGGTTACGCTCGGCGGCCCGAGCTCGGCCTTTTTATCCAAGCTCAGTTATCCCACGGCGTTCGTTGTGGACAAAGCAGACATCGCCACCGGCGCTTCCTGGTGGCAAAATCCGAACGGCACAGGGCCTTTCCGTTTGAACGTTTGGACCCGAGGTGACCAGTTGGTGCTAGAACGCAATCCGTTATTTTATGGAGACAAAGCCAAACTGAACCGGGTAGTCTATAAACTGCTCGCCGGCATTCCGATGAATCTTTACGAGTCTGGTTTGGTTGATGTAGCTGACGTGGACCTCGCGTATTATGACAGGGTGATGGACCCCGGTGGGCCATTCTACAGCCAGCTTGTTGTTACTCCTTCCCTGTCTCTGACTTACCTGGGTTTTGACCTTAGCAAAGCACCGTTCGATGACCTTTCCATTCGGAAGGCATTCTCTATGGCGATCGACAAACAAAAATTGGCCAACTTGATGTTCCGGAACGTGTTGACACCCGCCGGAGGCATACTTCCTCCCGGGATGCCGGGCTTCAACGATGCGTTGCAAACCGTCCAATATAACATAGAATCTGCGAAAGCTCTTATAGGCGGTTCAAAGTACGGTTCGGCGGCCAATCTACCCAGGATAGTGATCACCGTGAGCGGATACGGCGGGTTGATATCCGGAGATCTGGAAGCGATAGTTTATGATTGGGAACAGGCATTCGGAATAGATATCGAGGTAAGGCAGTTGGACCCTTCCCAATTCTCGTACGACCTCAAGCAGGAAAAAGACAACATGTATTACTGGGGATGGAATGCCGATTATGCCCACCCGCAGGATTTTATCGAAGTCCTGTTCGGTACTGGCACAACCTATAACATCGGGGGCTATTCCAACACTCAGGTCGACGACCTGTTGAGACAGGCCAATGCAGCCAGTGACCTGACATCCAGTTTTACATTGTATCAGCAAGCCGAACAGATTCTGGTTAACGATGCCGCCTGCATTCCGCTATGGACAGGGGAAAATATGCAGCTGGTTCAAAGTTACGTGAAAGGATACAGCATGAATGCGCTCGGAGAGGTTGCGCTTAACGAGGTCTACATCCAGAAATAGCATGTTAAGGAAAGCAGTTTTGGTACTGAAATCAGCGGTTGGGAATCATGAGGCAGATATTGCATCGCGGTTGGCGGAGGGGGTGGGATTCGAACCCACGGTCCCCGTGAGGAGACAACGGTTTTCAAGACCGTCACCATCGGCCGCTCGGTCACCCCTCCATCAATGGCAAACAGGGTTTATTATACAGAGAAACGGCGGAGGAATCTAGGCTGAGGGCCAAAGTCATTTCGCAAAGAAATGGGTGTGGGGACCAAGGCGGTCCCCACACCCTTTTTGACGATTTTTAGTTATCTGGATGATTCGGGTTTCTTCAGGTTACGATCTGGCTCAGGTAATAAGCCACCGTGCATGCGATACCTGTGATGAGCATGCCCTCGATCAGGTCCACAAGTACCACCAGCAGCGACCAGTCCCGGATTACCGAGAAGTTTACTAGTGCGTATGTGCCGAAAGTGAAGAGGCCGAAAAGCACCCCCAGCCCCATCGCCTGGCCCAGCGAAGTATTGTGAAATGCCGGGACTATCACGAACACCATCAGTCCGACCGTATAAAGCAGGTAAAAAACCACTGCCGGGATTGCGTTAAATTTCGCCTTTAACAGCCCTTCCGCGTATGTGCGGTATAACCGCTTGGAAATCGCCCATACCCATAAGAGGTCCACCCCGCTGAACACAGCCAGAGTCGCGAAATAAATCAGGAAAATTTGTGAAAAAGTCATTGATTGCTCCTTGCCTTTTAGGTCAATATCTTACTATCTTTGCATGTTTTGTCAATATTCGATTGCCCCGGAAAGCCGGTGAAATTTGCTTCATTCATCAGGCATTTGCATTGGTAAAACGGAAAAGCACCCCGGGCAGAGGAATGGAGAAAGTTCGCTGTCCGTGCCTTTTTATCCATTTGTAATGGCCGCTCCCGGAAATGGTGCCTTTAATAAATACATCCACACTGCCTTTGGTAACGAGGGCGGCGAAAGTTTGCTCATCGATCGTGATGGATCCTTCGAAATACTGGTACCCTGTCTGGGCCGTTTTGTCCCAGGATCCATTTTTGCTGATAGGCAGGGTGTATGTATCGAGGGTGATGGTTGCATCGGAAACCGAAATATCTACAGTGTCGGCATAAGGGTTAAATACCTGAAGGACGATCTGATAGATATAACCTTTCGGTGAATCGGTCGTCCCGCTTTGCGTCATACCGTTTATTGGGCGGAGCGTGATGGCTTGCGTGGTGAAATTGATGGCATTATCGATCTTGCTGCGGCCGTATAAATACACACCGCCGAACGTGGACGACACAATCACTATGACTGCCGCGATGATAACTCCGAGCCAGTTGGAGACGAATGTGTTCAACCTCTTTTTGAAAGACATTATGCACCCCCTACTTGATTATCTGTGCATGCATAAAATCCTGCAGGGGTTCCGGTACCAGTATACTTCCATCGGCCTGCTGATAATTCTCCATGATGGCGATCATAATACGGGGCAACGCCAGGCCTGAACCGTTAAGAGTATGCACGTACTCGGGCTTGGCATCGGGCGAAGGCCGGAACCGGATGCCGGCGCGCCTCGCCTGGAAATCGCCGCAATTGGAACAAGAGCTTACTTCGAGCCATTCTTTGCATCCGGGCGCCCAGACCTCGACGTCATATGTCTTGGTAGACGAAAAACTTATATCCGCGGTGCACAGCAATTTGATGCGGTATGCCAGGCCGAGCTTTTGGCACACGTTCTCAACATCCGCCAGCATCATGTCGTGTTCGCGGTTGGATTCAGACGGCAGCGTCAGCTTGTAAAGCTCTACCTTGTCAAACTGGTGCCCTCTTTTGATGCCGCGGGTGTCTTTGCCGGCGGACATCTTTTCTCGCCGGAAACAGGCTGTGTAGGCAGCGTAGCGCAGCGGAAGCGAGCCAGCCTCCAGTATTTCTCCTGCGTGCAGGCTTGTGAGCGGCACCTCGGCAGTGGGAACGAACCACATGTCATCCGTGTCGTCATGGTACAGGTTGTCGGCGAATTTGGGGAGGTTTCCCGATGCGGTCATCACGTCGCGCTTGACCATCCACGGGGGGTAGATCTCCTGGTAGTTGTTTTGCCTGGCGTGCATATCGAGCATGAACGTGATAACGGCCCTTTCCAGCCGCGCGCCCATCCCCTTCAGGATGTAAAAACGCGTGCCGGACAATTTAACGCCGCGTTCGAAATCGATGATGCCCAGTTTTTCGCCGAGTTCCCAGTGCGGCGCCGGCGTGAAATCAAAGATTTTTTCCTTGCCCCATCCGCGTTCGACGATATTGTCGTCTTCGGTTTTTCCCAGCGGCACCGAAGCCTGGGGGATATTTGGGACCTGGAGGAGGAGTTCGGAAAGCCTGGCATCTATCTCGCGCAATCTGTCTTCGACGGCTTTGACGCGGTCACGGAGGTCGCGCCCTCCTTCCGAGGATTCCCCGCGGCTCGTGCGGGCCGCTTCCTTCTTGGCCCGCCGGAGTTCTTCCTGTTCGGTTATTTTCTGCCGTCGTTCCGTGTCGAGAGAGAGGATTTCATCGAGGGGTGCTTTGTCATTCCGGGCGGCTAGAGCCTGTCGGACCGTGTCCGCATTTTCACGTATGAATTTAATATCCAACATAGGCTACTCCTTTTTGTTCCGGTTTGAGTCGGCTTTGAGCCGGCCTCTGCTGCCGCCGTTTTATTCTTTTTCCTTGAGGGCGGGGAATAGTATGACCTCCCTGATAGACTGCTGGTTCGTTGTCAGCATGACCAGCCGGTCTATGCCCACGCCGAGCCCCCCGGTGGGAGGCATGCCGTATTCCAGTGCCGTGATGAAATCTTCGTCGATAGTTTCGGTTTCCTCGTCCCTGGCTGAACATGCCCCCTGGCTGCGGTTCGATAACTGCCCGGCAAAACGACGTTCCTGTTCTTCGGGGTCGTTGAGTTCGCTGAACGCGTTGGCTATCTCCATGCAGCCGGCGTAGGCCTCGAAACGTTCCACTGTGTGTGCATCGCCCGGGCGGTTCTTGGCGAGCGGCGACATATCTATCGGGTAGTTCACCATGAAGGTGGGGTTTTTCAGAGTGGGTTCGACGAAGGTCGAGAGCAGATCGTCGATGAGGCGTCCTCGGTCGCGTGAAGGGTCGAACTGGATGCCTTTGCCGCGCATCTCGGCGGCTAACGAGGCCGTGTCCGGAAACTTATCATAATCTATGCCGGCCATGTCGATGACTGCCTGCCTCAGGTCTATCCGTTTCCAGGGAGGAGTGAAATCCAGGATATCATCGCCGAAGGGTATCTTGTAATCTCCTGCCACGTCTTTAACAACCGTGGATATCATGTTTTCCACAAGGCGCATGATGTCATTGTAGTCGGCATATGCCTTGTAGCATTCCATCATGGTGAATTCAGGATTGTGTTTCGTATCGATGCCTTCGTTTCTAAAAACACGCCCGATCTCGTAAACGCCGTCGAAGCCGCCCACGATGAGGCGTTTGAGGTGCAGTTCGAGCGCGATACGCAGATAGAAGTCGCAGTCCAGCGCGTTGTGGTGCGTTATGAACGGCCTCGCCAGGGCCCCGCCCGCGCTGGGTTGGAGCACGGGCGTCTCCACTTCCAGGAAGTCGTGCGAGTCCAGATAGCTGCGGATGCCGGTGACGACGCGGCTGCGTTTGCGGAAAATCTCTTTCACCTCGGGGTTGGCGATGAGGTCGACATAACGCTGGCGATAGCGTTTCTCCGTATCCTGCAGGCCGTGCCATTTCTCGGGCAACGGCTGAAGGCTCTTTGAGAGGAGCGTTATCTCGCCTGCCCCAATACTGGGTTCGCCGGTGCGCGTGCGGATGACTTTGCCGGACGCCCCGATAAAGTCGCCGATGTCCAGGTCTTTAAGCAAAGCTGAACTATCCGGTGAAAGCAGGGATTTATTGATGAAGAGTTGTATCTTGCCGCTGCCGTCCGCCAGGTTGATAAAGGCTAGTTTGCCGATGTCGCGGTTGGCTATGACACGCCCGGCCACGGACACTTCGACGGGTTCGATGCTTTCCTGCTCCTGTTTTAACAGCAAAGCGACGGCTTCGGCATTGGTATGGCTGCGTTTACAGCGCGGGGGATAGGGGTCGATGCCTCGCGAACGCAATTCAGTGAGTTTATCGAGGCGCTGCTGCGCTATACGTTCGACGAGCGACATTTTTCAATCCTTCCGAGATAAAATGGGAAGCCGCGGTTCAAAGTCTGGCTTCGGCTATTATATTTTATCCCAACTCGATAGTAAAGAATCTTGGGAGGGGCGGTATGAATCCAAGGCTGGATAAAACGTTGGGTCATGCGGAGCCTTGGAAAATGGGTGTTGGAGAACCTGGGTTCTCAGCCGGAGGTGGCCGTGCTCTGGATTTACAATTTCCCGGATTGAGAACTCTCCAGCTTCAGGCTGTCGAGCCACAGGGCTGATTTGATCTCTTTTTCCAGTAAATGCCTGATGTAGCTTCTGATGAGTCTCTCTATTTCCGCGATAGTGCTGATGTCCACGGGTACGACGCTTATGCTCTCCCAGTCCCCTCCCTGGATAAAGCGCATGACCCCCAGCCCGTCAGGGGAAAGGAGATAACCATAGTGCCTCCCGAGCCTCTGGCACGAAGGGCAAAGCATCCCTCCCGCCGAAGGCGCGAATGAATTGGTCACGGTTTCCAGCGTCTTGCGGCACATGACGCATTTTTCTAATTCAGGGCGGTATCCCGCTTGTCTCAGCAGGTGCAGTTCGAAGTATCGCAGGAGCAGTTCTCTGTCTGCCGCCTCCGGGAGCTGTTCGAGAGTGAACGCCAGGAGGTTGAATATCTGGGGGTCTTCGGTTTCCGGCGGAGTAAATTGATTGACCATTTCGGTGATATACAGCGCGCAGGAAAGAAGGTCCAAATCGTTCTTGATGGCCAGGAACGGTTTGAGTGTCTGGCTGCCTATCACGGTATCTATGTTTTTTCCGCGGGCCAGTGTAACAAGGGAATAAGAAAGCATTTCCAGGTGGCCGGAAAGCTTGCTCTTGGGCTTGCGCACAGCTTTGGCCACCCCCTGGATTTTGCCAAGCTCAGGGGTATAAAACGTCAGTATCCTGTCCGCTTCACCAAGCTTTGTTTTCTTGATGACGATGGCCGGTGTCTGGTAGGTACGCGGTTTGGTCATATGAGTGTTACAAGTATATCATTCGGGTGTCGTACCGGGCTAAGCCTCGGGTGGCTCGTCCGGCTTGATCCCGGGGAACTATCAACCGTTTGTCGGCGGTTCATTTGGGGGTGTTTTTCGAAGACCCGGCTTTTTTCTCCAGCCTTTTCTTCACAGCTTCCCCTGTCAGTTCACGGATGGCGTCGGCCGCTATCCATCTCGCGGACTTCGAGTCGAGTTTCTGGATTTCACGCGCCGTTTCAACCGCGCGTTGGTTTAGATAGAGGTTTTTCTTACCGATATTCCTGAGGGCCCAGTTGACGGCTTTCCTCACATAATTGCGTCCATCTCTGGATTCCCGGATTATTATGGGGAAAAATTGCTCGAAGTCGCTGTCAGGCATTTTTTTGTGATAGAACGAGATTTCGGCGATGAGTGAAAACGCGGCCCGCTTAACAAATTCTTCTTCGCGTGCAGACCACTCGTGAATCTTCTTGATGACAAAGGGTGTCTGGGCGATAAGGGCGGATACCTGGTCCACGATGTCCCAGGTGTCGAAGTCCGCGACCCATTGTTCGAGCTGCCGCTCCGTTACCTTTTCAGGTTCATCGATAAGCCCGGCCAGGATACGTGCTTCATGGAACCCTGAATCCCACAACTCGAGAGCGAGCGCGTGGTCGTGTTTTATCTCTGTGGCGATGTCCCGCAGGGTGTACATCGAGATGCCCAGCGTATTGGCCCCGTCGATGCCGAAACGGGCCATCCCTGCCGCGTTTTCCTCGTTAGCAAGAGACTTCAAGCGGTGGATGATGGAATCGTATTCAATTGACATGATTGTTCACTGCAGGCTTTGTTATCAAATGCCGTGACTTAAAACCATTTCTTGCGTTTGAAATAGCCGACCATCATCAGCGCTACGACCAGCATGAAAGCCAGTAAAGCCGGGTAAGTCCATGTCATTTTCAGTTCGGGCATATGCTGGAAGTTCATGCCGTATACGCCTACGATGAATGTCAGAGGTATGAAAATCGAAGAAAGTATCGTGAGGACTTTCATGATCTCGTTCAGCCTGTTGCTGACGCTGGACAGGTACACGTCGACCAGTGTCGATATCATGTCCCTGTAGTTTTCGATGGTGTCTATAACCTGGATGGTGTGGTCATAGATGTCTCGTAGATATATCTTGGTAGAGGCTTTTACAAGGGGATTTTCCCCATGCCCGAGTGCGTTCACGACCTCACGAAGGGGCCAGACGCCTTTTCGCAGGACGAGCATCTCCCGTTTCAAGCCATATATAGCGGGAAGGGTTGCCCTGGTTGGAGCGAGGAGCAGCTTTTCTTCGATTCCCTCGATATCTTCGCCTGCTTTTTCGAGGATGATGAAATAGTTGTCGACGATCGCGTCCATAAGCGAATAAGCCAGGTAGTCCGCCCCCTCTTTTCTCACCTGGCCTTTGTTTTTCCGGATCCTGTCGCGCAAATTGTCCCAGACGTCCCCTACATCTTCCTGGAACGAAAGAACAAAGTTCTTTCCGAGTATCAGGCTCACCTGCTCGTTTTTGACCGCGCCGAGGGGTTCGTCGTAGCTCAGCATGCGCAGGATGATGAAGATGTAATCCCCGAAGTCCTCTGTCTTGGGGCGTTGCTGTGTGTTGACGATATCTTCCTGGATAAGCGGATGGAGCCCGAAATGGTTGCCGATCTTCTCTATGGCGGCAACATCGTGAAGGCCGTCTATGTTTATCCATGACACGGTTTGCGTGTCGCGGAAAGGGAATGTATCCTCGATATTATTGACAACGGTTTCCTGAAATTGCTCCTGGTTATAATCGATGATAGTGACGAGGGTGGTTTTGCCGAACTCCTCCCCGATATGCACCAGCGTTCCGGGCGGGAGGCCGGATTTTTCCGAGCGCAGGGTTTCGGTCATTTCTTAAAAACACCCCCAGGAAAATTTTATGGGTCTTTACCGGGCCGTATATCCGCCGTCTATGACCAGTTCTGAGCCTGTAACAAAAGCAGCCTCATCGGATGCCAGGTATAACACGCCGTAGGCGACATCTTCCGGTTCTCCGATGTGCCCCAGCGGATGCAGGCTTGCCATGTATTTGAGCGTTTCCTCCGCGTTGCCTGATGATTCGGCCGAATTGGTTACCAGGGGAGTGCGGATGAACCCGGGATGCACCGAATTGACCCGGATCTTGTCTTTGGCGTACAGCATGGCGTCGGTTTTTGCCATCAGCCTGACGGCTCCTTTGGAGGCGTGGTAGGAGGGGGCGTCAGCCGCGCCTACGAGCCCGTAAATGGAAGACATATTGATGATGCTTCCCCCGCCGCCCTGTCTCATGTAAGGGATGACGTGCTTGGTGCAAAAGAAAACACCTTTGACGTTTACCGCCATGAGGGCGTCCCAGCCGGCCTCGGTTTCCAGGTCGGTGGGTTTGCCGCTGCCGCCGATGCCGGCGTTATTCACGAGGATGTCTATCTTGCCCAACGAACCCGCTACATCTTTGAAGACGGCCTTGACCTGGGCCTCTTTGGAGACGTCCATCAGCCAGAATCGTGCCTTGCCTCCGTTTTTTTCTATTTCGGATGCCAGGGCCCTTCCCGTCTCTAACGACACGTCCGTCAGGGCTACACTGGCGCCTTCACGGGCCAGCAACAAGGCGGTGGCTTTGCCGATGCCGGAGGCGGCTCCAGTCACGATGGCTACTTTGTTCTCAACCCTTCCCATAAAACCCCCTTCACCGCGGTTGTTGCAGCCGGGGTTAAAACTCCTGGCGGCCTTCGATGGCGCGGCTCAGGGTTACGTCGTCGGCATATTCCAGTTCGGTCCCGAACGGCAGCCCCCGCGCCAGCCGTGTGATTCTGAGCCCCAGGGGTGTTATCAGCCGTTTGAGGTACATCGCGGTAGTTTCACCCTCGACGGTAGGATTGGTCCCGATGATGACCTCTGTGATACCGCCTGCCGAAAGCCTGGCTATCAGTTCTTTCAGGCGGATATCGCCGCTTCCGACACCCTCGGTGGGTGAGATGGCCCCGTGAAGTACGTGATACCGTCCCTTGTAGATGCCCATGTGTTCGAGCGCCAGGATATCCTGCGGCTGCTCCACTATGAGGACCAGTGCCGGGTTGCGTTGCGGGTTCCGGCATATCTGGCAAACGTCGGTGTCGGTGATATTGAAGCAGCAGGAACAAAGCTGGGTTTTTTGTTTAAGCGATAGCAGCGCGTCGGCCAGGGCCTGGGTCTGTTCGACAGACGCCCGCAGCATGTAATAGGTCAGGCGCTGCGCGCTCTTGGGTCCTACGCCGGGCAGCTTGCTGAATTCCTGTATCAGGCGGTTGACCGCATCCGTAGCCTGCGGCAGGGTTTTTTCCACGATTTGCTCCGTTTGCCTAGGTAAGGCCGGGAATCTTCAGCCCGCCGGTTATCTGGTTAAGTTCTTTGGCAGCCATGTCCTGGGCGGCGTCCAGTGCGTCGTTGACGGCTTTGAATACAAGTTTTTCGAGCTCGCCCGCTTTTTTGGGGTCGACAGCTTCCGGCGCTATTTTCAATGAGAGTATGCGCAGTTGGCCGTTGGCGACCACTTTGACGGCGCCTTTTCCGGTTTCGACTTCAACGGTTTTTTTAGCCAGTTCTTTCTGCGCTTTTTCCAGTTTGCTGCGCATTTCCAATGCCTGTTTCATCATTCCAAGATTCATTTGTCCTCCACCTCAATGATCTGAGCGCCCAGTTTCTGGGCTTCGCGTACCAGGTGATTTTCTTCGGGCTCGTAAACACATTTTATCTGGCAGGCATGGCCCATGAATTTACTGATGAGCCCTGCCACGATTTTTTTATTTTCTATCTCTTCGATCTTTTCGCGGTGATATGGGTATTTAAAAGAAAGCACCACCGTGTCGCCCTCGATATCGATGGGCTTGATTCCGGCGCTCCTCAGCATGGCGACGGCCGCCGAGCGTTTTACGGCGTCGGGGACCTGCTGGATGATGAGGGCCCAGTTATTCTTAAGCTGTTCGAGCGGGCTCCCGGCGCCCTGCAAGGCCGAGACCTTGGCAGGTTCTTTGACCTGTGGGGTTTCCGCCGGGTGGGATACCGGCCTGGCAGCCGGCGGCTGGTTGGCTGTCGGGATGCCCGGGTTAACGGGCCTGGGTGCTGTCGGCTGGCTGCTCGCCGGCCTGGCTGGCTGAACGGCGGGAGGGGATGGGCTCTTTACGGCCCTTGCCGGTTCGGCTTCGGCCCTGGGCGCAGGTTTTTCCGCGACAGGCTCTATACAGGCGTCCACCAGAGCAAGTTCAAGGGGGAGGGAACTGTCATTGTCTATCGTGCCTTCGAGTTGCCCGAAAAGCTTGAGGGCCCGCAATATCTGTTCGAGCGTGGCTGTCCCTGCGAGTATCTTAAGGTCGGCCATCTCTTCCTGTGTCAGGCCGCTTTCCTTGTCGAGCCCGCTTTTCAGGAGGAGCAGTTCGCGCAGGTAGCTGACTATCTCGCGGTCTACCTGTTTCAGGTCGATCCCGTCTTCCACTGCACGCCCGATAGAGCGGAGCCCCGCCCCGATGTCTTTTTGAAGGATATATTTGACCAGTTCGCGGGCGCGTTCATCGCCGGCCATGCCCAGCATCTCCTGCACTTGCGCGAGAGAGATGTCCGCCCCGTAAAATGTGTACAGCTGTTCGAGAAGGTTTTCGGCGTCCCTGAGTCCGCCGCGGGCGCTTTTCGCCACCAGCCGAAGGGCTTCCGGTACGATCTTGATCTCCTCGGCTTTGGTGATGCGCGACAATTTTTCTTCGGTTGCCTTCTGGCTCAAGCGGTGAAAATCGAAGCGCTGGCACCTCGAGATGATGGTGGGCAGCACCTTATGCGTCTCTGTGGTGGCCAGGATGAAAATGACTTTTGGCGGGGGCTCTTCGAGCGTTTTAAGCAGGGCATTGGAAGCGCTTGTGGATAGCATATGAACTTCGTCGATGATATACACTTTGTATCGTGCCTGCGCAGGGGCGTAATTCACACGCTCGATAATTTCGCGCACGTCATCCACCCCGGTATGGCTGGCGGCGTCTATCTCGATGATGTCCATCGCCCGCCCCTCGGTGATCGATTTGCACACGGCGCATTTATTGCATGGCTCGCCCTTGCCGCCTGTCGTGGGTTTGATGCAGTTTACGGCCTTAGCCAGTATGCGCCCGGTGCTGGTCTTGCCGGTTCCGCGGGGCCCGCAGAAAAGGTAGGCGTGCGATACATTGCCCCCGGCAAGGGCGTTAAGAAGTGTGCGGGTGACGTGTTCCTGCCCGACTACCTCGGAAAGGGTCTGCGGGCGCCATTTTCGGTAAAAAACTTGAGCCATATTTGCAGGTATTATACCTTAACGAACGGGATATTTCTCAACCCCCGCTCGCCGCTGTCATCCTGGTCTTTTCCGTTGTTTCGTATCTCTCGAAACTCTGTTTGAACTGCTCGACTATGGTTTTGTCCCGTGTCAGTGCCTTGCCTATGCCGTAATCCTTGCTCAGGCGGAGGGGCACGCAGCAGCAGCGGCAGCAATTGCACAGGGCGTAATAATCCTGGCGGCATTTGATGATGGTATGCAGCAGTCCGCGCTGATGGCAGTCTTTAACGATGTCTTTCGCTTCCTGCTTGCTTACTTCGCGGAATTCTTTGCCGTGGTCGTGGGCAAACTCGTGGTTGATGCCGATCAACAACTCGGCATTTACCGGATGGGAGCAGTTCTTGAATGTTTCCCGGCATGTGCACGGGCCCAGGGCCAGGCCGTTCGATGCGTCGATGACTGCGTAGGCTTCGTCCGGAGTGAGGGCATATGCCGAGGTCATGTTACCGCCCCACAGGTTGGCGACGCGGCGCACCAGTCCTCCTATGACGGGTATGCGGGTCCATTTTGCGAAGAAGATATAGCCCTTAAGGACTAACGGCCGGTTGCGGTTGTAGAGTTTCAGTGTGTGGTGCATAGATTATTATAGAACCTTGTCCGTCGTCTTGTCATTGAGCATGTTTCCCGCGTCATCCCGGGCGGCGACCCGGGATCCAGAACATCACTCACGGTTGACAGCAAACTCTTTGAACCGCAGGCGCTCTGGTTGTCATTGTCGGACTCGGTCCGACAATCCATTTCCATTTATTTTGTCGCGCCGACAAACAATAAATGCGTTCTACCCCCGCGTCATCCCGGGCGGCGACCCGGGATGCAGAACATCACTCACGGTTGACAGCAAACTCTTTGAACCGCAGAGTCTCTTGTTGTCATTGTCGGACTCGATCCGACAATCCATTTCCATTTATTTTGTCGCGCCGACAAACAATAAATGCCTTCTACCCCCGGTTGTCATCCCGGGCATATTACTGAAAAAAGGTGGCTATCTCGGCCTAAAATGGAAGTACCAAGCAAAGTAGTTTCTCCGTTTCTTTGGGATTAATCCCCGGTGTTGCCTGTAATGCTGCTTGAGCCTTGAAAAGTATCCCTCT
>Ga0118677_10002583_pt1 | contig 36049 bp, 30 predicted proteins | sample AliMusrvi5mmetaG_FD_86154 | JGI IMG/M metagenome (GOLD analysis project Ga0118677, IMG submission 86154)
GCTAGCGGGCTTCAGCGGACGCAGCAATGCCTCTTCGCGCACAGGCGTATGACGCATGCGAAAACGGCCCGCCGCGAAAACGCGACAGGCCGCTTCGTTGGGAATTGAACGCGTGCGTCAGACGACGGTCAGGCGCACGTCGACATTGCCGCGGGTGGCGTTGGAGTAGGGGCAGACCTGGTGGGCTTTTGCGACCAGCGCCTCGGCGTCAGCCTTGGCGAGGCCGGGCAGCGAAACAGCGAGGTCGATGTCCAGACCAAAGCCGCCTTCCGAGCGCGGGCCGATGCCGACCGTGGAGGTCACGGAAGCGTCCGCCGGCACCTTCACGCCGCCGCCTTGCGCTGCGACCGCCTTCATCGCGCCGATGAAGCAGGCGGCATAGCCGGCCGCGAAAAGCTGCTCGGGATTGTTGCCGGCGCCGCCGCCACCGCCGAGCTCCTTGGGGGTCGCGAGCTTGACGCTGAAGGCGCCGTCAGCGGTGGAGGCGGTGCCGTCGCGGCCGCCGGTGGCTGTTGCGGTGGTCTTGTAGAGCACTTTCACGGACATGGGGTTCTCCCTGGTTGCGATCTTGATGGCCAGATGTATTGCACGCAATCGAATTGCGTGCAATAGAAAAGGCGGAGCTCTTGTTTCACATTTAATTGTGCACAATTGATTGGGGTGTCCGCGCGCGACGCGGATCGCCACTACTGTGCATGGGGTTGTTTTCGACTTTTTGGATGCAACCCTCGCGACCCCAGAATGTCCAAACGATTCCATATGGATGCGAAGGTACTGTGATGGCCAAATCCGCGGGCGACCTGCCGCTGCTGCTCGCCAACCAGCTCTGCTTTGCGGTCTATTCCACCGCGCACGCCTTCAACCGCTTCTACAAGCCGTTGCTGGACAAGCTCGGCCTGACCTATCCGCAGTACCTCGTGATGCTGGTGCTGTGGGAGGAGGACGGCGTGCCGGTGAAGGATATCGGTGAGCGGCTGTTTCTCGATTCGGGCACGCTGACGCCGCTGCTCAAGCGGCTGGAAGCCGCGGGACTCCTCAAGCGCACGCGCTCGAAAGAAGACGAGCGGCAGGTGATCGTGGCGCTGACGCCGCAGGGCGAGGCGCTGAAGGAGAAAGCGCGCAGCCTGCCGCTGTCGATCCTGGCGGCATCGCAATGCTCGGTAGCGGAATTGTCGACGCTGAAAAGCGAGATCGTGTCGCTGCGCGAGAAGCTGAATGCGGCCGTCGTGGAGGATGTGGAAGCGTAGCGGCTGAGTGCGTGTTACCGGCCCGTCTTCGCCCTTCGGGCTACGCCGGGCACCACGCTTCGTCCTTCGGGGCACTCGTGGCTGCGCCACGCGTAGCCCGAAGGGCGAAGCGTGGTGGAGCCAGGCGGGATCGAACCGCCGACCTCGTCATTGCGAACGACGCGCTCTCCCAACTGAGCTACAGGCCCAAGATGAGAGATTATAACATTACTAAACCCAAGCGCCGCCCATAAATTCGGTTTTAAGTTCTTTGAATTGATTCATCGATTCCCAGATAATCGGAACATCATTCATAGTGGTTGAAAGACGAACTCTACCATTGGCTATAAAGCCGGCCGAGCCGGGAACAATCAATAATCCTTTTTTTAGAGCTGCCGCAGCAAACTTAACGTCGTCTCCACCCGGAACCTTAAGTAAGTAATAGAATGTCCCTTCCGGTGTATAGGCATCAAATCCAATATCCTTAAATCCGGCGACTAATGCGTTTCGACGCTCTTCATACATGTCAACCCCCTGAACAATATCCGGTAAATCCGGATCGCCGATTGTTCTTTGAGACAGCGCACTGGCGCAAACAAATCCGAGAGCGCGAATTCCTTGGGCAAATGCGGCAAAAAGCCGTGCTGATTCCTGTTCTCCCATCATCGGGTTAATTGCGAGGTATCCGATTCGCTCTCCCGCAAGACTGAGGCTCTTACTATAGGAATACACCAAGATGCCGTGATCAAAGATTGCCAGAGTCTTGGTTCGTTCTCTTTTGTCACAAACAATTCCGGAATATGCACTTGCTGCGGATTTTTAGCTTTGGCTTGTAAAGTGCAAAGGATAAACAGCGGCACCATTACCGTGCGAGACCAATAGGATACCTTGTCAAGATGAAAAGGAAACCATTTCGGAAACAACATGATTTCGACCGGAATATAAGGAACGCCGCGCCACGGCAATTGCTGAAAAATTGCCAGCGCAATCCGCGTAAAAACATTGGCGCGCGCCGCGCCGCCCTGACCAAGAATCCAGTTGCGCAAATTTGTCATATGCGGCGCGTCAACCGCATCGCCGGCCACTAAAGCGCCGATTTGTCTTAAAGATTCGCCATAACTGCCGGATTTATTTTGCGCGGTTTGAGCTAAATCTAAATAATTAAGTCCTAAAACCGGCGCCACTAAATTATTGGTTTGGAAAAAACCGCCGACTTCAGCTTTAAAATCCGAGCTTGGCAATAAATTACCAGTTTTATCAATTAAACCGAGTAAGTCGCCATTTAAATTCAGGAGCCAGCCCGAGCCAAAATCACTTGGCAAAGTTTTAGCGATCTCGATATCACTTTTTAAATTATCGGCCGACTTGTTCAAACTTGATAGACGGCTATTAGAAACAATCGTCGTCGGCGCGGCAGCCAATTGCCAATTAAGCGCCAAAGCTGAAACTCCCGGAACTAAATCCGGGGCCGAGCCAAAATTGCGCACGACTAAATCGCGCACACCTGAGAGATGAATTAACCATAAACCCTTAGTCGGGGCAGCGAAAACATTATCAATCGCGTAAGCTTTTTTATTGCGTCCGATGGCGATATAATTTTTTGGTAAAGTTTTAATATTTAAAGCGCTCGGCGCTGCGGCTAAGAGCCAACCGTCACTGCTTAAAACTACCGCGCTTAAAACCGGGCTATTTAAATCATAAAAATCATTCCGACCGACTTTCTTCGGGTCCGAACTCGTTGCTTGAACTTTAAAAATACCGAATAAGCTTTGACTCAAGGCCGAGGTAATTTCATTAGTCTTAATATCGGAATTAACTATTACTTTTTGAGCGCTGTTAATTACTAGACTACCGCGATTAAAATTAGCGTCAGCCAAGTTTAGATCGTTACCGTAGGGCACATTATATAAGTCTTTAAAAAAGTAAAAGCGCAAAGCCAGCTCGCCGGCGATCCCGGCAATAAAGCCACCAATTAAAACTAAAGCTATAATTTTTTTATTTATCATAAATTTAAAGGGGTTAACGCCAACGCACGGCTATTAATAATAAGCCAAAAATTATAGCTACCGACAATAATAAAGGACGGAGCTTGGCTCGGCGCCAATCGTTAGCTAAAAATAATTTTTCCAAATTAGCTATTAAATAAAAACTTAAAGCGAATAATAAAGCCAAGACCGAGTAATTAAAAGGCAAAGCATATAAAGCACCGGCAATTTCCAAAAAGATTAAAAAGTTAATCCCAAATAAACGGCGATTAATCCCACTAACTTTTTCGGCGGTTAACCAGACGCTTAACAGAGTCGCGCCTAAGACGGAGCTAATTAAAAGCGCCGGCCAAAAACTTAGACCCCAAAACAATTGCCAACCGAATAGTCCCCCGACCGCCAAGAAAATACCCGCGACGCTAGCGATACTGAAAAAATTAGCGATTGAATTTTTCTTTTCCGGCGAGGACTGCGAGTGGTGCCACCGGCTGTGGAAGCGCGGCTGGCGGATCCGGTTCGACCCCGGTGCCGAGACCGTGCACCTCGGCGGAGCGTCGTCGGATTCGACGCGCGTCCGAAACCGCCAGCGCGACATCTACACTTGGAAGGCGCGGTTCCTGGTCCAGCGGAAATGCTACGGTCGGCTGGCCGAGAAATTCGTTCGCGGCAGCTACACCGCGATGTTCGCGTTGCGGCTGGGTTTCCAGAACATCACCGGCAGGGGGCGCTCGGAAAAAGCCGCCGACCTGCGCGAGGGGCTCGCGATGCTTCTCGGTTCACTGGACAAATGAAAATCCTCATCGCACTGCCGGGCCTCCACCGCGTGAGCCGCGGCGCGGAGGTCGCGTTCGAGTCGGTCGCGGCAGGGCTGGCGCAGGACAGGGATTTCGAAGTCACCCTCGCCGGATCGGGCGAGGCGATCCCCGGACGCCCCTACAATTTCCTCCACGCCGGGATGATCCCGCGCGAGCGGTTTGAAAAGTTCCCGAAATTCCCTCCGCTGCGCAGCGAGTTCCGCTGGGAGGAGCTGGCGTTCGCGTGGTCGCTGCGCAAGGCGGCGCGGGAGCTGCGCCCGGATGTCACCGTGACGTGCAGCTACCCTTTCGTGAGCTGGGTCCTGCGCGGGATGCGGGACGGGCACGGCCGCCGGGCGCGCCATGTTTTTGTCACGCAAAACGGAGACCATCCGGCGAGGCGCACGAATTCCGAATACAAGCTGTTCCGCTGCGACGGGCTCGTCTGCACGAACCCGGAGTTCTTCGAGTTCAACAAATCGGCCTGGCGCTCGGCGCTGATCCCGAATGGCGTGGACGTGAAGCGGTTCACTCCCGGCCCGGGCGCGCGGGCGGAACTCGGTTTGCCGCGCGACGGGAAAGTGGTCGCCATGGCCAGCGCGCTGATCCCTTCAAAAAATGTCGCGCTCGCCATCGAGGCCGTCGCGCAGCTCGACGGCGTGGCGCTGGCGGTGGCGGGCGATGGCCCGTGCCGCGACGAGGTGGACCGGCTCGGCCGCTCGCTGCTCGGCCAGCGGTATTTTCGCACGGTTCTGGCCGCCGACAAAATGCCCGGCTTTTACCGTTCGGGCGATGTCTTCCTGCACCTGAGTCGCGAGGAGTCGTTCGGCAATGTCTATATCGAGGCGATGTCGTGCGGGATCCCGGTCGTGGCACACGACTACGGGACCACCCGCTGGATTCTCGGGGACCGGGCGGCGCTGCTCGACACGTCGGACCCGAAGGCAACAGCCCGCGCGATCCGCCGTGTCCTCGATGGGCCGCCTCCCGACAAACAGGCTCTCCACAGCGCGGCCTGCGAACGGTTTTCTTGGCCGGTCGTCACCGCGGAATACGCCCGGTTTTTGAGAGAACTCCCGGAGGGGAAAAAATGAACGGGGTCGGGTTTGTCGCGATCGGAAGAAACGAGGGCGAGCGCCTGGAACTCTGCCTGCGCTCGCTTTGCAAGGAGAGCGGGTGCGTCGTGTATGTGGATTCCGGCTCGACCGACGGCAGCGCGGAATTTGCCCGCTCGCTCGGCGTCGAGGTCGTGCCACTCGACACATCGGCCACATTCACGATGTCGAGGGCGCGCAATGCCGGGTGGAACCGGCTTCTCGCGCGCTGGCCGGAAACCGGGTTCGTGCATTTTGTGGACGGCGACTGCGAGCTGATCGAAGGCTGGGTGCCCTCGGCGGAGGAGTTTCTCGCCGCCAACCCGCAGACCGCCGCCGTCTGCGGGCGGCGCCGCGAGAGGTTCCCGGAAAAATCCGTTTTCAACCGCCTTTGCGAAACCGAGTGGAACACGCCACCCGGCGAGGCGAAATCGTGCGGCGGGGATTCGCTCATGCGGCGCGACGCGCTGGTTGCTGCCGGCGGCTTCAACGAGTCGCTCATCGCGGGGGAGGAGCCGGAACTGTGCCTGCGCCTGCGCCGGGCCGGATGGAAGATCCATCGCATCGACAAAGACATGACCCGGCACGACGCGAACATCCTTCGCTGGAGCCAGTGGTGGCGGCGCAGCATGCGGGGCGGCTACGGCGCGGCGGATGTCGCCGCGCGCACGGCCGCCGATCCCGCATTGGGCGAAGTGCTCTTCGGCGGACAGGTCGCGAGCGCGAAGCGTTGGGTCCGGGGCATCACCTGCGCTCTTGCGGCGGCGTTGGTCGTCGCGGTCGCAGGATTCTGGTGGGCGGGACTCGCCATCGCAATCGGTGCCAGTGGCGCGCTCGTCCTCCAGGCGGCACGCATCGCGCGCGGTGCCCGCCGGCGCTGCCCGGATTGGCGCTCCGCCATCGAATACGGGGCTCTCACCGTCCTCGCCAAGCTCCCGCAATTTCTCGGAATCCGGAAATACGAGAGAGACCGGCGCAGCAACACCGAGGCAAAACTCATCGAATACAAGACATGAAAATCCCCGACCTTGATGCCGACCGCGCGCGCTACCCGGAATCCGCCTGGATGCGCGAACAATCGCTCTGGGCGATCGCGGTTTACCGGTTCGGCCGCTGGAACGACTCCCGCCCGCCGGGGTTTTCGCAGAAGCTGTGCGACCGGCTTTACTGGCTCGTCTTCCGCGTCGTCGAGACGCTCACCGGCGTGAGTTTCACGAAGGCCGCCGAGATCGGGCCCGGGCTGAGGATCCACCACTTCGGCAACATCTTCATCCACTCGGGCGTGAAAATCGGCTCGAACTGCACGCTGCGCCAGGGCGTCACGATCGGCAACCGGCACGAAGGCGGCGGCGTCCCGGTCCTCGGCGACCGTGTCGAACTCGGCGCCTACGCGCAAGTTTTGGGGGAAGTCCGCGTCGGGGACGGCGCGCGAATCGGCGCGCTCAGCGTCGTTCTCCAGGACGTTCCGCCCGGTGCCACCGCCGTCGGAATCCCCGCAAGAATCCTTCCCGCGAAGAACGCCGAATGAGAGTCCTGTATCTCAGTTCCGTCCTGCCGAAACGCTCGGAGACATTTGTCTATAAGGAAGTCCTCGGTCTCCAGGCGCGCGGCCTCGACATCGGCGTGGCTTCGCTTTACCCGCCCGAGAACGATCTCGGCGAGGAAGATCTGGACCGGATGGCCGCCGGGGCCGTGACGGTTTACGGATCCGGGATTGGCCGGCTTTTGCGCGATGCTCTCGCGTTCTACGCACGCCATCCGCTGCGCTCGACGGCGGTCATGGCGGTTGCCAAAATGGATGCACTCTTCGCCTCGGACATAAAATGGAAAGACCGCCCGAAGGTCGTCTTTCAAGGGCTCGCGGCTCTGGCGCTGGCGTGGCGAATCGAGGCGCACGAAAGAGGTTCGCTTTCCGAAAAGTCAGGGGGCACGGGCGTCCCGCCCGTGTGTGGCTCAGATCTCCGCCGCGAGGCTCAGTCTCCAAACGGGCGGGACGCCCGTTCTCCCTGTGATGAAAGCTACACCCACATCCACATCCACATGGCCCATGCGGCGGCCACCGTGGGCATGTATGCCGCGAAGGCGCTCGGCATCCCGTTCAGCTTCACCGGCCACGCCGCGGACCTCTTCCGGGAGCGCTGCCTGCTGGAACAAAAACTCCGCCGCGCCGCTTTCGTGGCCTGCATCAGCGAGTGGCACAGGGACTGGTATCGGACGATCTGCCGCCGGCCGGACGCGGAATACCCGGTGATCCGCTGCGGGGTGGCCGTGCCGCCGGCCCCCTCTCCCGCCCGTTCTGGCCCGCCGCTGGCGTTGCTCGGGCTCGGGCGGCTTGTGCCCAAGAAAGGTTTCGACGTGCTGGTCAATGCCTGCCGCATTCTGGCCGGCGAAGGCGTCGCGCTCGAATGCATGATCGCGGGTGACGGGCCGGAAATGCCGCATCTCCAAGAACTCGCCGCCGGCCTGCCGGTCAATTTTCCCGGGGCCGTGGCCAACCGCGATGTCCCCGGGTTGCTCGACGGGACCGACATTTTTGTCCTGCCCTGCCAGATCAGCGGGGACGGCGACCGCGACGGCATCCCGGTGGTTTTGATGGAAGCCATGGCGCAGGGCATTTGTGCGGTGAGCGGCGACCTGCCGACGATCCGGGAATTGATTTGCGACAAAAGGAACGGCTGCCTCGTCGCCCCCGGCGACCCGGAATGCCTCGCCGACTGCCTCCGGATGCTGGCTGCCAGCCCGGCTCTTCGGGCCTCGCTCGCCGCCGAGGGCCGCCAGCGCGTAGAAGAAGAGTTTTCTTCCGCAAAAAATCTTGATAGGCTTATTTGGGCCTTAACCAGCCCACCTTAACCCATGACGTCCCATGGCTCCGCCATCCAGCCTGCTTGCCCGCTTGGAAAATATGTCCTGATCACCCCGTGCCGCGATGAGGCGAGCTACGCGCGGCGCTGCATCGAGAGCGTGCTGGCGCAATCCGTCCTCCCCTCGCTCTGGGTCGTGGTGGACGACGGGTCGAGCGACGAGACCCCGGCCATCCTCGCGGAATACGCCGCGAAGCACCCGTGGATCAAGGTCGTTCGCCGAGAGGACCGGGGCAAACGCGCGGTCGGTCCGGGCGTCGTGGATGCGTTTTACGCCGGGATGGCGACCATCCGCCCGGAGGAGTTCGATTACCTCTGCAAGTTCGACCTCGACCTCGACCTTCCGAAAAACTATTTCGAGATCCTGATGCGCCGGATGGGGGAGAACCCGCGGCTTGGCACATGCAGTGGAAAGCCCTATTTCGAGGAAGGAGGCCGGCTCGTCAGCGAGAAATGCGGCGACGAGATGTCGGTGGGCATGACGAAGTTTTACCGCGTCACATGCTTTCAAGAGATCGGTGGATTCGTGCGCGAAGTGATGTGGGACGGGATCGACTGCCACCGCTGCCGGATGCTCGGGTGGATCGCGTGTAGCTGGGACGACGCGGACCTGCGGTTCATCCATCTGCGTCCGATGGGGTCGAGCCAAAAGAGCATTCTGACGGGACGGATGCGCCACGGGTTCGGGCAGTATTTCATGGGCACCGACCTTTTCTATATGACGGTGAGTTCCATATACCGGCTGGCCCACCCGCCCTATGTGATCGGCGGGCTGGCGATGTGGTGGGGGTATGTCAAAAGCGCCTTGGCGCGGAAGCCGCGCTACCCCGACCTCGCGTTCCGGAAGTTTCTCAACACCTACCAGCAACGCTGCCTCAAGGTCGGAAAAGCCCGCGCGACGGAGGAACTCGACGCGAAGGCCGCTTCCCGCGCAAACACCCCCCCGTCGCTTCCGTGAGCCGCCTTCCGACAACGCGCGCCCGCACCGCAACGGCCGTTGCGATTCTCTCGTTCCTGGCCGGTTGCACGAACGTGCCGATCAAGGAAGGCGTGTATGAGGAGGGCAAGAAAGCCGACATGTTCGTGCCCGCGAAAGGGCTCAAGCCGGGACAATACTTCACCGCGGAAATGAAGACGTCTTCCAGGGACTTCGCCGGCGGCGATAAAATCAAGGACGAGTCGGCAAAGATCGACAACGCTTACCGCCTCGGCCCCGGAGACCATTTCGCTTTCCTCGTGCGGGGGCGCGAGGACATTTCGCGCGAGGAGATCATCGTCGCCCCCGACGGCCAGGTCGCCCTGCCCCGGGTAGGCATCATGAACGTGAAGGGCCGGACGCTGCGCGAACTCACCGACGAATTCACCAAGGCGCTGGGCGCCTATTACGACAAGCCCGAAGTCACGCTCGTGATGAAGGCCTACAACAACAACCGCGTCTTCGTGCTCGGGCGCGTGGCCAACCCGGGGGCGGTCCACTTCCAGGGACAGGGCACGCTCCTCGAAGCCCTCTCGCTCGCCGGCGGGCTCCCCGCCGACACCGCCAAGTCGTTTTTGAGCCGGTGCATGATCGTCCGCGGCAAGGACCTCGTCATGTGGATCGACCTCAAGGAGCTCCTCGAACAGGGCAACATGAACCTCAATGCCCGCCTCCAGAACGGCGACGTGATCTTCATCCCGCAAAGCGAAGATCAGATCGCCTTCGTGCTGGGCGAAGTGAAGAATCCCGGCGTCGTGCCGCTCCGCTCGCAGCTCACCCTCATGGACGCCGTCATGACCGCGGGCGGCCCGACCAAGGGCGCCAACATGCGCGACATATTCCTCGTGCGCCAGGTCGACAACAAAGGGGTTGTCGAGCGGATCAACTTCAAGGAGCTCGTCGGCCACGCCAACTTCAGCAAAAACTACATCTTGCGCGCTGGCGACCTGATCTACCTGCCGGAAACCGGGCTGAGCAAGTTCAACTACTTCACCTCGCAGATCGCGCCGTTTTTCACTGTCGTCGGCGTCACGGCGAACATGATCAGCGGGTTCGGGTTCCTCAACGGCCTGTCGGCCGCCATTTACGGGGGCACCCTCAACGGCGGCGGGGGCGGATCGAGCAGCGGCAGCAGCAGTTCGAGCAGCGGAGGGGGCCATTGAGTGCGGACCCCACGCCTTCGCGCCGGTCGGCCCCGCTCGAACGCGGCACGCTCGAGAACGCGAAAAAATCCAAGCCGTTCCGGATTTTCGATTTTCTCTGGCGGCGCGGCCCGCTGATCCTCGGGCTCGGCATCCCCGCGTTTCTGCTGCTGAGCCTTCTGCTCACCCCTTTTGTCCATCCCATCTTCAAGGTGGACGGCACGCTTCTGATCAAGCAAACCAAGGAGCCAACGATCACGGGCCGCGAGCGCGAGTCGATCCAGGGAGACATCGGTGTTTTCCAAAGGACGCTCGTGCTGAGGATTCTGGACCGCGAGGTGCTCCAGGCCGCCCTCGACCATCTCCCCGATGAAAAGCGCCCGGCGTTTCTCAAGGGCCTCGGCTCGTCCGACCGGGCGATCTACAGCCTCATGTCGCGCATTGTCGCCAAGGAGGTCGAGCGGACGTATCTGATCCGTGTGTCCCTCGAGGCCGGCGAATCCAAGGGCCTGGCCGACACCCTCCACGAGGTTCTTTCCAGCCTGGTCGAAAAACTCCAGGCCGAGCAGGAAAGACAATACGCCTCGCGGCTCGACTACCTCCGGTCCGAGAGGGACAAAATCTCCTCGCGGCTCGCCGAGGAAAAAAAGCGCATCCTGGACCTGGCCGGGCACTTCAGCAACCGCTCGTTCCTCCGGGCCGATTACGCGACCGACCTCGGCAAGATGAACCTCATCCAGAAGCTCTATTGGGATGCGCAGGCGGACACGCTCTCGAAAGCCGCCGTGCTCGACGAGGCGCTAAAAGACCGCGAGACCCTCGGCAAGGCCAGCCTGGAGCCGTTTGCCGAGGAGCGCGTCGCCGACAATTTCGGCATCAACCAGATCACGCAGTGGACCTACGGGAAATCCCAGGAGCTGCGCGCCACGATCGACGGGCTCAAGCCGGAAAACCCGGACCGCAAATACGTCGAGGACCGCATGGCGTCGATGAACGAATACATGGCCAACTACAAAAAGCGCGTTGCCGAGGAGACGATCAAGAACCTGGGCGAGAAGCGCGCGTTCGAGCTCGATTCCGCCGTCATCAAGGCCCGCAATGCCTACGATGCCGTGCGCCAGACCTCCGAGCAACTCGGCCACGAGCTGGCCACCGCCAACGAGGAAGCCACGAAGATCTCCGAGGGGATCTTCGAGGCGAACGAGCTCACGTTCGGGCTCGGGCAGCTCCGCGACCGGCTCGCTTCGATCAACACGCGCATCGACGATGTCGAGCTCGAAGCCAAATCCCCGCTCCCTGTCGCCATCGACCAGTCGCCTGTCGCGCCGGAGAAGCCCGCGTCGAGCAACTCTTCCAAGCTGCGGCTCATCGTTCTCGTGCTCTCGTTCGGGTTCGTCGGCGGCGTCTGCCTCCTCTTCGATTTTCTGGATGGCCGGATCCGCTGCCGCGAGGAACTCGGTGCCGTGATCGGCGGGCCGGGGGCGGAGCCGGTTCCCGCAACGGCTTCCGGCGAAGAGGATCCCGCGTTCGCAAAAATCCTGCTCGTCCAGCCCGGCCACCCCGCCTCGCTCGCGCTGCGTGATCTCGCCCTCCGGCTCATCCTCGAACACCAGCGCTGCGACGCAAAGGTTTTTGCGTTCGTGGGCTCGCACCCGCGGGCCGGCAACACGGCCATCGCGCTCAACATCGCCCGCGCCCTCTCCGCCCACGGGTTCAAGGTTCTCCTCGCCGAGTTCCCGACGCCAGCTCCCGGCCTTGCCGCGGCCGCCGCGCTCGCCGCCAAACCCGCCCCGCCATCCCCGTGGGGCAACAAAGAAACCGACCCCGAGAGCGCCGTGGAAATGATTCCCTGGGTCGCGGGTGTTTCCGAGGACCGCGTCCGTTCTTCGTTCGACTCATTTCTGGCGAGCGCCGCGAAGGCCTACGATGCCGTGGTGCTGGATCTCGTGTCCTTTGCGCGGTCGGACATCGCCAACGAGGCCGCGCTCAAATCCGATGTCGTCGTCGTCACGGCCCGCCAGCACGTGGCCCGATTCTCCGAAGCCCGGAGCATCGTCGAATCAGCCGCCGCAGGAGGGGTGCCCGCCGTGACCGCGCTGCTCAATTTCTGCCGGCCGGACCCGTTGCGCCTGCGCACCCTCAGCCTGCTGGCGACGGCCCAGGCGTCCATTTCGGCCCTCCACGAGCAATTCAGCGCGTGGTCGCACGAAACCGGCGTTTCTCTCCTGGCAAAAATCCGCCGGTCCCGAGCATGGAAAACCATCAGACAGAGGACTTCAAAAAAGCCCGCCGGGCCGCCCTCGGATTCTCCCGCGCCAGAGCCCGGGACAACGGAGGAAAAGAAATGAAAATCGGATTGGCCACCATCGTCATCGGGCCGAAATACACGGAGCTTTTCGACCAGTTCTCCCGCCGGCGCTTCGAAAACTACGCGCGCCGCCACGGCTACGAAACTCTCGTCGTGAGCGAGCCGATCCGCGAACTCCCGGGCAAGAAGCTGACCTGGCAGAAGTGCTGCCTGCACGATCTCGAATGGGTGCGGTCCCTGGACATGGTCGCCTTTCTCGACTCGGACATCCTAATCGCGAACGACGCGCCGGCCCTGCCGCTGGTCGAGCCCGGAAAAATCGGCGGCGTGATGGACAAACCCCCGGCCGGGCTCAACAGCGGGGTCCTTCTTTTCCGCCCCGGAAAGGAAGTCGCCGCCATGTTCGAGGAATCCCTCCTCGACCCGGACCCGTTCTGGGACCAGGTGGCGATCGACCGCGTCCTGAAAAAAAACAACGCGCTCGAGCTCATCGACCCGCGTTTCCACTGCATGTTCTACGTCCGCAGCCGGAGGATCTTCGGCGCCGTTTTCGGCCGCAATTGGATCTACCACTCGCTCCACGGAAAATCCAAGCTGGCCCTCATCAGCCGCCTCCTCGCCATCCAGGGCCGGTGACCGTGTTCTTGGCTGTTGGTTTGGTTCTGGACCAGGTGGAATTGTCCGTCGGCGAGTTTTCCTATTGTGGGTTGGATGGTCATAACCCGGAACCAGCAGCACCGGTTGTGCTCGCGAGCGGGACAACCTCGTCGATGGCCCGCAGCGCGTTGAGCGTGCGTGGATACCCGATATAGGGCAGCAGTTGGGTGACAACATCGACCAAGCACTCACGGTCGTTGCCGGCGTTCAGATTTCCGGCCACATGTCCCTTGACCTGCGGTTCGCAGCCGCCGAGCGAGACCAGCATGGCAAACGTCAGCAGCTCCCTCGTTTTTATGTCCAGGCCATTGCGAGTGTAGTAGTCGCCAAAGCAGTTCGCCGCGAGAAAGTTCTGAATGTGCATCTGGTCCTTGGGTGACTGCCCGCGCATTTTATCGATCATCTCCCCGAAAATCGCCTTCTGCAAGGCCAGGCCTTTCTCATAACGTGTCTCGGGCGTGGTGGTGGATTGTCCTTCCAATGGCAGGTCGACTCCCTTGCTCTGCAGCAATTCGTTGGTCGCGTGCAGAAAGTCGAAAACCTTCGCGATGCCGACGTAAGGGACGGATTGATACAATATCTCTTTGATCTCGACCGGTGTCAGACCGACGTTGAGCGCCGCGCCCAACATCACCTTGTATTCCCCGAGCGCCTGGGAGGCGATTGTCGACGCCAGGATCATCATCACCCGTGTCTTGGCTTCCAATTTGCTCTGCCCGATGACTTCGTCGAACGCCCAGTTGTCGAAACGTTCGATGAATTCCGGATCCGTCTTTTGCAGTTTGGACTCGTGATTCGGGAATAGCTTCTCGTGGTTCTTGACGGCGTTTCCGGTGAGGCGGATTCTGTTCATGATTTGGCCTGCCGTGTTGTTCGCGCGTGCCTGAACGGTTCAGCAGTGACAAGGGTATCGCACATCCCGTGTGGTTCAGCGACCGGTGGTAGCCATCAGGTGTGCAGGGTAACGTTCGCCCTCGACCTGAATCCCGTCCGCAGCGCGCTTGATCTCAGAGAGGTCCTGCCCCGTCAGTTCGATGTTCGCAGCGCCGAGGTTTTCCTCCAGCCGGTGCAGCTTGGTGGTGCCGGGAATCGGCACAATCCAAGGCTTTTGCGCGAGCAGCCAAGCGAGCGCGATTTGCGCCGCCGTCGCCTTCTTCTCATCCGCGATACGCTTGAGCAGGCCAACGAGCGCCTGGTTTTTCTCCATCGCCTCCGGCGTGAAGCGCGGGAGATTCTTGCGGAAATCGTTGTCGCCGATCTTGGTGTCCTTGTTCATCGCGCCGGTCAGGAAGCCCTTACCGAGCGGGCTGTAAGCCACAAGACCGATGCCAAGTTCCTCGCACGCTTCCAGGATGCCGTTGGTCTCCGGACCGCGCGTCCACAGCGAATATTCGTTCTGGAGCGCTGTGACTGGCTGGACAGCGTGCGCGCGACGGACTGTCTGCGCGCCCGGCTCGGACAGGCCGAAGTGCCTGACCTTGCCCTCGGAAATCAGGCCCTTGACCGCACCCGCCACATCCTCGATCGGCACATTGGGATCGACGCGATGTTGGTAGAAAAGATCGATCACTTCAACGCCCAGCCGCTTCAACGAAGCGTCGCAGACCTTTCGGATGTGCTCCGGGCGGCTGTCCATGCCGGTGGATTTGCCCGATTTGGAATCGATCGCGAAGCCGAACTTGGTGGCGATCACCACCTGGGCACGCGTGGGCCGGAGCGCCTCGCCGACGATCTCCTCGTTGGTGAATGGGCCGTAGATTTCGGCGGTGTCGAAGAACGTGACCCCTCGCTCCACCGCGTGGCGGATCAGGTTGATGCTCTCCTCTCTGCTGAGCGAATGGTCGTAGCTGAAGTTCAGCCCCATGCACCCGAAGCCGATGGCGGAGACTTCGAGGTTACTATTTCCGAGTTTGCGTTTCTGCATTGTTTGAGTGCTCATGTTTGTGTGAGTGAGTTGGTTGTCGTGTGCCTGAATAACTCAAGCATGTCAGGAGCATACTGCATCACACGCGGCGCGTCTAACGCGATCATGCGCCGCCTGTCGCAATCTTGCTGGAAAAAAGAAAGGCGGCCTTTTACAAGGCGCTGCGGAATTCCGTGGGTGTCACGCCAACGGCCCGCCGGAACACCTGTGCAAAATAGCTCGGGCTGGTGTAACCGACTTCGAGCTCTTCCCCGGCGGGCGATTTGCAGCGCAGCTCGTAAGGAGTTCTCGAACGCGTGACAAAAATATCGCCCCGCTGAAGCCGCCTCGCCTGCCAGGCTCCGCCAATCTCGCGCTCTTGGAAGTCCGCCTCCCCCCGGACGACGCACGAGATCAACGGCTCGGCGGTGGCGGGCACGAGGAAACGATCGATGACGCGCGGAAACCGGAACCGCCGCACGTAAAGTCCCGGCCATTGGAAAGCGGCGCTGTCCGCCACGACCTCGCCATGCGCATAGCGGAGAAAAGCTGCCGCAGTGGTTTGATCGGGCGTGTTCACAAGAAATTGCGGCGATGATCCAGCCGGCGTCGCGGCATCCTACCAGCGGAGCCGGCCGGCTTTCACGTCGCCCTGGCACACGGCGCAGACCGCCACGTTGAGCGCCGCCCGCAGGAAGGCGATGGGAAGCGCGACGATCCGCTTGGAAAACGGGAGGCGCGCAAGCTTTTTCAGCGGCTCGGACACGAAATCGGCGGCACCCGGCAGCGGGCCGCGGTAGGACCTGGCCAGATCGGCGACCCACGAGGGGTTGGCTTCGTTGTTCGCGCGGATTACCTCGCCCGGATTTTTCCCCTGCGCGACCAGGTCCCGGATGTGGGAGAACAGCAGGATGTTCACGGCGGTCCCGTTGACCAGCCGGCGCTCGTGTTTGAACCAGGCATGGAACCCGGTGACGGCCTCGAAAAAATGCGTGGCCCCGGAGGCGCGGACGATCGCCTCCGTTTTCTCCGGCTGGCGGAAGCTGTCGGTCAGCAGCATCGCCTTCACGAAACCATCCTCGACGATCAGCCCCAGCGGCATCCAAAAACTCCGCAGCGCTGCCGCCCGGGCCAGGTAGAGGCTCCCGGCGATTTTCGGCGCTCCGGCGATTTGGAGCCGGGATGCGGAGACCGACATGCGCTCTCGCAACGTGGGATCTTGTTTCGCCGTGATGTCCTTGAGCGGGAGATCCACGGCCACGAGCGCCTGTGGGTTCGCTGCGAGCGCCCCGGCCACGCGCGCGAGGCATTCCCGCTCGCCGAACTGGATGTCCGCATCGAGCAGCAGCAACGCTTCGGCATCCGGCGGGCTGAAGCTGTGCACAAAATGGTTCCAGGCATTCGCCTTGCCCGCCTGCGCCACTTCGTTCACCGACGCGCGGGAACGCGGGTGCTTTGCCGCAAACGCCCCGAGGGCCTCGCCCGCCCGCGCGGCGGTCGCGTCCTTGCAGCCGTTCGGCACCACATGCACCGAGACATCGTGCTCCGGCATTTCAAACAGCGTCTGATCGGCCAGCGAGGAAATCATGGCACCGATATTGCGCTCCTCGTTGTAGGCCATGATCCCGGTCGCGATCTTCACATGGCAACCCTGACAGCCTGCCTGGCTTTCTGCAATCCCGTTCCCTTCCCCCCAAATCCGCGCCTCGACATGACATCGGGAGCCGTGTAGGATTTCACGCATGGAAGCGTCAACTCACGGCGGACGCCCGGACCGACCGGAAAGCCATTTCCCGTCAACCCTTCAGGGACATCCCGGTCGCGAAGAGTCGGACGCGGAGTATTCGATCGAGGACCTTGTCGAGATTGACCGCCTCCGCCTCCTTTTCGAAAAGTTTTCTCAAGCCACGGGATTTACGACTGGCTTCGTTTCCTACCCGGACCAGAAACTGCTGATCGCGACGGGATGGCGGGATATCTGCACCGAGTTCCACCGCGCCTGTCCCGCCTCGGCTGTCTTTTGCAAGCAGAGCAACGTCCATCTCACGGAGTGCCTGAAAAACCTCCGGGAGCTGAACATCATGCCGTGCGGCAACGGCCTGGTGGACGGGGCCACGCCGGTTGTCATCCGGGGCAGGCATGTCGCCTCGTTGGCGACGGGGCAGGTTCTGTTCGAGAAGCCCGACCGGGAACGCTTTCTCCGGCAGGCGGAGACCTACGGATACGATCCGGGCGAGTATCTGGCGGCCCTCGATACGGTTCCAGTTGTCACCGAGGACCAGCTCAAGCGGGCGCTTTTGTTTCTCGCCGACCTGGCCGTCCTCATTGCCGAACAGGGGTTCAACAACCTGCGGCTCCGGGAATACGCGGAACAACTCGTGCAGGAAAAGGAACTGGTCCGGGAGGCGAGGGACATGTTTCACCATGTTCTCAACACCGCGCCCCAGGCGATTTTTTGGAAGGACCGGCAAGGCGTATACAAAGGGTGCAACGAGGTTTTTGCCCGGGAGGCTCAACTCGCCAGCCCGGAGGAGGTTGTTGGCAAAACCGACTTTGATCTTCCGTGGTCCGAACAGGAGAGGGAGGGCTACCTCGCCGACGACAGGGAGGTGATGGAAAACAACCGGGCAAAGTTCCACATTGTCGAGACACTCCATGACGGGAAAGGATCCTCTCTCTGGCTTGACACCACCAAGGTGCCCCTGACCGATAGCGACGGCCAGGTCCTGGGGGTTTTGGGCGTTTTCGAGGACATCACCGAGCGCAAGCTCGCGGAGCAGGAACTGCAGGAAACGACGGCACGGGCCCGGGAGCTGGCCGTCAAGGCCGAGGCCGCTGCGCAGGCGAAGAGCGACTTTCTCGCCATGATGAGCCACGAGCTGCGGACCCCGCTCAACGGCGTGCTCGGATTTGCGGATCTGCTCTCCGAAACCCAGCTCACCGAAGAGCAAAAGAATTTCGCGCAGACGATCAGGGACAGCGGCAACCACCTCCTCGAGGTCGTGAACGACATCCTCGATTTCTCCAGCCTGGAAAGCGGCCGCATGCCGATCGAATCCCATCCGGTCGCCGTTGCCGAACTCCTCGAGGCATGCTGTCTTCCGGTCCGAAAAAGCGCCGCCGACAAAGGGCTCGAATTCCGCTGCGAGACGGCCCCCGGCGTGCCGGAGCATTTCACCGGCGACGGGCGCAGGATCCGGCAGATCCTTCTCAACTTGCTCGGCAATGCCGTGAAATTCACCGGGCGGGGATCGGTTGTCCTGCGCGTGGCAGCTGCGGGCGGGGCCGGGCGGCCGACGCTGGATTTTTCGGTCGAAGACACCGGATGCGGGATCTCTTCCAAGACGCTCGATATTCTGTTCAACCCGTTCACGCAGGCCGACTCGACGCTGCACCGTCCCCACGGCGGCACCGGTCTCGGGCTGGCCATCTCGAAACGCCTTGCGGCTGCCATGGGCGGAACGATCGGCGTTGTCTCGACTCCCGGATCCGGCAGCACATTCACGTTCCGGCTTCCTCTCGAAGCCGCTTCATCCATGGATCCCGAAGAGGGCCGGCAGCCTTCCGCTCCCGCCTCCTCGTTGCCTCCGGCCAACGGGGAGCTTGTCCTCGTCGTCGAGGACGATTATGTCAGCAGGGTGCTCGCGGAAAAAATGCTGCTCAGCCTCGGCCATCGCGTCGAGCATGCCGCCGACGGGCGGGAAGCCATCAAGGCGTTCTCCCCGGGAAAATATTCCGCCATACTGATGGACATGCAGATGCCGGAGTTGGACGGGCTGGAGGCCACGAGAACCATCAGGAAAATCGAGGCTGCCGCGGGGAGTCACGTGCCGGTCATCGCGCTCACGGCGAATGTGATGCCCGGCGACCGCGAGCGATGCCTCGACGCGGGCATGGATGACTTTTTGTCAAAGCCGTTCAAAAGGGACGAACTCGCGGCCAGGCTTGCCCGCGTGTCCGGCCGGATTCCGTAAGGGATAGGTCTTGATTTCAGCCCGGTCTCTTCCAACACTGCGGCGGATGCTTTCGGCTTCCTGAAAAAACCATGCATTTGCGCCAACTCCGACCATGACGCCCCTGGTGCACATCGCGATGTTCGGCATCCTGTTCTTTTCCGTTTACCTGTTCGGAAAATATCCGCCGCGCACGGCGGCGGTGGCGGTGGTGGTGATCGGGTGGCTGTTCCTGCCGTCCTCGCAGACCGCGATCTACAGCATCCCGGGCATCCCGTTTCACATGAAGACGAATGCCCTTTGCCTCGCGGTGCTGCTGGGCATGGCGGTGAAGGATCCCGGCGTGTTCAAGACGTTCCGTTTTCATTGGCTCGACCTCCCGATGGCCTGCTGGTGCCTCGCCCCGTTTTTGTCCTCGGTCAGCAACGGGCTCGGGCCCTACGACGGATGCGGCGCGGCGCTTCCGATGGCGGTGGATTGGGGGATTCCGTACCTGGCCGGCCGCCTCTATTTCGGGACTTACGACGGGCTGAAGGAGCTGGGGCTCGGGATGTTCATCGGGGCTCTCGTCGTCGCCCCGCTGGCGTTGATCGAGATGATCGTCAGCCCGCAGTTTCACATTATTTTTTACGGCTATTATCCCCACGACTTCAGCCAGACGAAGCGGGGCGTGGGCTACCGCCCGTCTGTCTTCATGAAGCACGGCTTGGAACTGGCGATCTACAATGCGTCGGCGGTGGTGATGGGGTGGCAGCTGTTTCTGCGCAAATCCATCGTGCGGGTGATCCCGTTGCTGAAGGTCCCGCTGTTTCCGGCCGTGCTCGGCCTTTCGGTGATCCTGTTAATCTCGCGGTCCTCGGGAGCGCTCATGCTGTGCCTTCTCGCGCTGGCCATGCTCCAGGTGGCCGTGCTGTTTCGGACGAAGCTCCCGCTGCTTCTGCTTGTGATTCTTCCGCTGGCTTACATGAACCTTCGCGCCACGGGCGCGTGGGACGGCCAGAACCTGATCGAGGCCTCGAAGAAGCTGACCGGAAACGAGGAGCGCGTCGGCTCGCTTTCCTTCCGGCTCTTCAACGAAAATCTTCTGGTCGAAAAAGCCCGCCTGCGCCCGGTTTTCGGATGGGCCGGCTACCAGAGATCGTTCGTCACCGACGAAAACGGACGGTTCATTTCCGTGCCCGATGGGATGTGGATCCTCACTCTCGGAAAGAACGGTCTCTTCGGCCTCACGGCGCTCGGGGCCAGTATTCTTCTCGCCCCGTTCCTGTTTTTTTGGAAATGTCCCTCGCGGCGTCTCGGTGATCCGCTGGTTGCCCCTGCAACCGCCTTCGCGACATGCCTCTGCATTTTTATGGCCGACAGCCTCTTCAACGCTTTCTACAATCCGGTCCTGATGGTGGCCGCGGGCGGGCTGTCGTCTCTCCTGCTTTCACCCGCCGCGTTTTCGGCGACCGGACCTGATGCCGCAGCGCCGGCGATCGCGCCGGGCATCGTGCCTGCAACCCGCGTGATCTAATGGCCGCGCCTGAAACACGGAAAAAAGCTCTTGCGGGTTCGGCGTGGACGCTTTTCGGCTACGGCAGCGCACAGGTCATCCGGCTCGGGAGCAACCTGGTCCTCGCCCACATGCTCTACCCGGCGGCATTCGGCGTGATGGCGCTGGTGACGGTGTTCATGCAGGGCCTGCAGATGTTTTCCGAGGTCGGCATCGGCCCCAGCATCATCCAGAACCGCCGCGGCGACGACCCGGCATTTCTGGACACGGCGTGGACGATCCAGGTTCTGCGAGGATTCGGCCTGTGGATCTTCGCCTGCCTGCTCGCCTGGCCGACGGCCGCATTTTTCGGTCAGAACGATCCTCTGGCAAAAGACCTTCTCTACATCCTGCCGGTGATCGGGCTGACCTCGATTCTTGGCGGCTTCAATTCCACGGCCGTTTTTTCCCTCAACCGCCATCTCCAGGTTGGCAAGGCAACGCTGCTCGAATTGGTCCCGCAGTTGATCTCCGTGATCGCCATGATTGTCTGGGCGTGGGTCGCGCCCAGCGTCTGGGCGCTGGTCGGCGGGTGGCTTTTCTACAGCATCGTCCGCCTGCCGATGAGCCATTTCCTCAACCGCCCGATGAGGAACCGGTTCGCGTGGGAATCCGCTGCAGTGCAGGACCTGCTGCATTTCGGCAAGTGGATTTTTCTGGGGACGATCGTCGCTTTTCTGGCCGGAAGCCTGGACCGGATTCTTCTTGGAAAACTGCTCACCCTGCAGGAACTGGGTATCTACAGCATCGCCCTGACATTTGCCCGGGTGGGGATCGAGGTCTCCACGCGCCTGAGCCACACGGTCCTATTCCCGATTCTGTCGAGAAGCCAGGATGACCCGGTGACGCTCGTGGGGCAGAGCATCCGCGCCCGCGGGCTGATCTTGCTGGCTGCCGGGGCGCTGGTGTGCGGTTTTGCGATTTCTGCGCCGGCCTTCTTCCGGCTGCTTTACGACCACCGCTACGCCACTGCGGGTGTCGTGGCCCAGTGGCTGGCGATTCTCGTCTGGTTCACGATCATCCTGTCGTCGATGGAGCGGGTGCCGCTCGCGCTCGGCCATCCGCGCGCGCTGTTTGTCGCCAACATGGTGACTACCCTCGGGTATGCGATTGCCGTGCCGGCGTATTGGGCGGCGGGGCTGCCGGGATTTATTCTGGGCATCGCGGCGGGGTCGCTGATCGCTCACCTCGTCCTTTTGCGGTGGGTGCCGCTGCGCCGGGACGACATGCTCCGGCAGACCATTCTTTACACCCTCGTTTTCGGCCTCTACGCGGGTCTCTCTGTGGCGCTGCTGCGCCTGATGGCCGGGCGTGTCGAGCCGCATTGGGAGATCGTCGGGGCCGGCATCGGAACGATCATCCCGTGCGCTGTCGCAGGCGTCATCGCCCTGCGCCGGCTGCGGACCATGCGGTAACAAGGTGAAAGCTCCCCGTCCAAATAATCCGTCGCACATCGCCTGGGTGGACTATGCCAAGGGCATCGGGATCATACTCGTGGTAGCGGGACACACGCTCCGCGGCCTGCAGAGAACCTCCGTCCATATTCCCGGATGGGAGGCTGTTGACGCGTGGATCTACGCGTTTCACATGCCGCTTTTCTTTTTTTTGGCCGGCCTGTTCGTCGAGCATTCGTGCCGCGGGTCGCTCGGGCAATTTATCGATGGCAAAGCGAGAAGGATCCTGTGGCCGTATTTCGTCTGGACGATCCTCCAGGAGGGATTCCGCCATCTCACGGGGGCTTCGACTCTCGCATGGGCGGATCTTTGGACGATCATCTACCGGCCAGTGATGCAGTTCTGGTTTCTCTATGTCCTTTTCCTGCTCCTGGTGCTTTACGCGGCCTGGAGGAAGGCTGGGGGATCCCGTGAGATCTTTGTTGCCTTGGCGTTCGCCCTCAATATTTCCCTCGCGTTCGGTGTGAATTACGGGGCATGGGGAGTGATCTACCAGATGTGGATCTACATCCCCTACCTGGCGCTCGGGGTCCTCGTTTCACGCCTGGGGCTGGAGGAGCAGGCCGGGGTGCGCGGCGTGCCGGTGCTGGTCGGCGTGGCGCTCGGTGGATATGCCGTGATCACTCTCGCCGTATTGGTTCATGCGGCCGGTCTGGCGGGTTTTGTCATTCCGTTGGCGGTGGTAGGGATTGCTGCCAGTGCCGCGCTGGCGGGATGTCTTTCCCGGTGGCCCGCTGCTTCGGCGATCGGGACATTGGGGGTGCTCAGCCTGGAGATCTACGTCGCGCACACGATCTTTTCCTCATGCTGCCGCCAAGCGCTTCTTGCTGCGGGAATCCACAGCCCCTCGCTCCACGTTGCCGGGGGCATGGCCATCGGGCTTGCCGGTCCTGTTTTTCTCTGCGTTCTTTTCAGGCGTTTCCACCTCCAGTTCCTTTTCTCCCTGCCCACCAGGCGGCATGCTTGATCGCCTGGGATCGAAAGCCCACCCGGCAGGGTCACCGGCGAAAGAGATCTGCCAGATGCCAGTCCGGAAAAATATCGATGCCGGCAAGTGACTTGGCCTCATAGAGGGCGCCGAATGAGAATAGCAGAACGGTGAGGACCACGAGCCCTCCGAGAACGACGGCCGTCCCGACAACAAGCATCCGGATCCACGAGCCTATTTCGGAAGATCTCCCGGGGATTTCCTCCCGGCTTTCTTCGGTCCCTCCGCGGTGGTCGAGGACCGCGTGGTGAATCGTGCGGACCAGCTCGCCGCGGTCCACCGGCTTGTTGAGGTAGGAAAAAATCCTGACCTCCCGCATGGCATGAAAAAACAGCTCGCCATCCAGGTCGGGGGCCATCAGCACCCGCTTCATGCCGGGCCAGCTCTGCTCGGTGCGCGCCAGAAACATCAAGCCGGTTTCGCCTGGCAGATCGTCGGCACACAGAAAAAGCCGTGCCTCCGCGCGGGCCAAAAACTCCTCGGCTTCCCCGATCGACTGGAAAAACACGCGCGTGATTCGCGCCGGCAAACCCGCTGCGATGGCGGCCGCCGCATCCGCATCCGGCTCCAGAATCAGAATGTCCACCGTTTTGCCGTCCATGTTTAGATCATTGAATGACCGGATGCTAATCAGGGCAGCGCGGGACCGGAAGCACGGTTTTCGGCGGGATTTTTTCCCACGGAAGGCGGTTCCAGGGGAGGGTTGCTGGCCATGAGGCGTGCAGCGAGGGTATTAGCCGCCCTGTCAAAGTCCCCCGCCGACATGGGATCTTTCATCGCGACAAAAATCAGATGGACACCGGGGGATTTGCCGGGACCGATTGTGCTTTTGACATAGTCGAGGTGGGAATCGAGCAGGTGGCCGTCCTGGATGAAAAACTCCCTCATCCAATATTTCCCATCGGTCATGACCGCCGAATTTTCATCGGACGGATGAAGGTCGATGCCACGGTATTTCATGCAGATCTTGAGCGTGTGATGCCGCTGTCTTCCGCTTGGCATATACCAAAACAGGCCGATGTCATCGCCCTGTCCGGGAAGCTGCAACTGGAACCCGTCGCCCGGAATTTCCTTTCGTTCCACTCCTTCCGGCGGAAGGAATTTTCGGGGATCGCCTGCCCCGAACAGGCACGAAGAAAGGAAAGGGAGAATGAAGGCGAGGATTCCGACCGCCTGACAGATCGCAGCGGTCGATTGCGCCACCGATTTTTCCGGGGAGATCGGAGCAGGCTCGGCGGGTGAGAATTGCCGCCATGCGGCCAAGCAAATGGCGATCCAGGCCACGGCCTGCCCTCCGGGGATCAGTGCAAACATCGGATGCGAGGCAAGGAGGAGGACCGCTCCGGCCGGACGGAGGAGCCAGGCCGGGTCGGCCAATAGCGGACACGCGAGCAGCCAGGGCATCCAAAACGAGTCCATGCCAATCCAAACGATCCCTCCCGCCACGGCGAGCCATGCCACGAAGACAGCTATCCGGAGGTGCGAGATCTTCTCGGGAAGACGGCAGTGAGCGAGCCCGAACACGACCGCGAGCGTCAGCCCGACCCCGCCCGGCCCGTCCACCATCGGAGAGAGGAGCGCGACGACGGATGCCGTGTGCAGAAGCTCGAAAATATGGGCCGAGCGCGGGCGGGTGTCTTTCGGCATGACCATGATGGCGAAGGGGACCAGCCACAGCAGGCCGAAAAAATAATGGAGCTGCGGGCTCTCGACCGCCGGATAAAAGAAATGCCGGTAGGCGATGATCGTAAAGATCCTCGCGACATTCGCGGCCACCGCTGCGGGAATCGTCGAGGCGAGCCGAAGCCAGTATTTGGCACCCAGCCGCTCGTGCCGGTTGACCCAGATGGCAACCGCCAACAAAATGACCAGGAGATTCAGGCCGGCACAGTCCCGGCTCCACGGGACTTCCAGGTGGCCGATGGACAGAAAGGTCCCGCTGTCCGATGCGCGAATGCCAAGCGCGTTCAAAGCCGACAAAACGACCGGGCGCGTCAGCCCGCCAAAAGCATCCTTCGCCTGGGAAAGCTGTGCCAGCAGTGCGACAAGGCCAAGAGAAAAGATTCCCTTCCACCCCCCCAAACCACGCGGGGTATTCTCTGCTGGCGGGGACTTCCGAGGCACAACTCCCTTATTTCACCCTTGTCATCCGCAATTCAAGCCGAAAGAATCCCCCGTGTTGGCATTCCGTTGGTGGGATGCCTTTTCATCCCTTTACACACTTGAAAATACTTGTCACTGGCGGTGCCGGATTTCTGGGTTCTCACCTTTGCGAGCGTCTGCTCGATGCGGGCGAGGAGGTGGTCTGTTTGGACAACTTTTTTACGGGCCGCAAATCGAACGTCGGGCACCTGCTGGAGAACCCGCGCTTCGAGCTGATCCGGCACGACGTGATCGACCCGTTCAAAGTCGAGGTCGACCAGATCTACAACCTGGCCTGCCCGGCCTCGCCGCCGCACTACCAGTTCAACCCGATCAAAACGACGAAGACGTCGGTGATGGGCGCGATCAATTGTCTGGGGCTGGCAAAGCGTGTCAAGGCCCGCGTGTTTCAGGCGTCCACATCGGAAGTTTACGGGGATCCGGAGATCCACCCGCAGACCGAGGACTACTGGGGGCACGTGAACCCGATCGGCTTGCGGTCGTGTTACGACGAGGGCAAGCGCTGTGCGGAGACGCTGTTTTTCGACTACCACCGCGAGAACGAGGTGGACATCCGTGTGATCCGGATCTTCAACACCTACGGCCCGCGCATGCTCGCGAACGACGGGCGCGTCGTGTCGAATTTTGCCGTCCAGGCCCTGCGCGGCGAGGACCTGACCATTTACGGCGAGGGGACGCAAACCCGCTCGTTTTGCTACGTGGACGATCTCATCGAAGGGTTTATCCGCTTCATGAACCAGACGGAAATCATCGGCCCGATGAATCTCGGGAACCCCGGGGAATTCACGATGCTGGAGCTCGCCGAGCTCGTCCTGCGCAAGGTCGGCGGAAAATCGCGCATCACCCACAGGCCGCTTCCCGCGGATGACCCGAAACAACGGCGCCCGGACATCTCCCTCGCCAGGAAACATCTGGGCTGGGAACCGAAAGTGCCATTGGAAGAAGGTATCGAACGCACGATCGCGTATTTCCGAAAATCGCTCGGGCTCGCCTGATTAACCATTCCCCCAATGACTGACACGATCCTCGTCACCGGCGGCGCCGGATTCATCGGCACGAATTTTGTTTTGGACTGGATCCGCGAAGCGGGCAGTCCCGTCGTCAACCTCGACAAGCTTTCCTACGCCGGAAACATGGAGAGCCTCGCGCCCCTCGCCGGCGACCCGCGCCACATCTTCGTGCAAGGGGATATCGGCGATGGCTCGCTGGTCGCCGGGCTTCTCGAAACGCATCAGCCTCGCGCGATCGTGAATTTCGCCGCGGAGTCGCACGTCGACCGCTCGATCCACGGGCCGCGCGATTTCATCCAGACGAACATCGTCGGCACGTTCGAGATGCTCGAATCCGTGCGCGGGTATTGGAACGCGCTCGGGGAAATAGAAAAAGCGGCCTTCCGTTTTCTCCATGTCTCGACCGACGAGGTTTACGGGTCGCTGAAAAAAGGCGACCCCGCATTCACGGAGCTCAACCGCTACGAGCCGAACAGCCCTTACTCGGCCTCGAAGGCGGCCAGCGACCACCTCGTCCGCGCCTACCACCACACCTACGGGCTCCCGGTCCTCACCACGAACTGCTCGAACAACTACGGCCCGCTCCAGTTTCCCGAAAAGCTCATCCCGCTCATGATCGTAAACGCGCTGGCCGGCAAGCCGCTTCCCGTCTATGGCGACGGCCAGCAGATCCGCGACTGGCTCTACGTCGGCGACCATTGCAGCGCGATCCGCAGGGTTCTCGAAGCGGGATCGGCCGGGGAAGTTTACAACATCGGCGGCTGGAACGAAAAGCCGAACATCGAAATCGTCCACACCGTCTGCGACCTGCTGGACGGGATCCGGCCGCGCGCGGACGGACAGTCCTACCGCACCCAGATCACGACGGTAACAGACCGCCCCGGCCACGACAGGCGCTACGCCATCGACGCGGGAAAAATCGAGCGCGAGCTCGGGTGGCGGCCGGCGGAGACATTCGAGACAGGCATCCGCAAGACCGTCCGGTGGTATCTCGAAAACCAGTCGTGGGTCGCGAACGTTCAGTCCGGGGCATACCGCGATTGGGTCGAAAAAAACTACGCCGGGCGCACGGCATGAAAATCCTCCTGTTCGGAAAATCCGGGCAGGTCGGCTGGGAACTCCAGCGCAGCCTCGCGCCGCTTGGCGAACTGCTCCCCCTGAGTTCGGCGAGCCTCGGGCTTTGCGGTGATCTTCGGAACGTCGAAGGCATCGCGGGAACCAGCCGGGAAATCTCTCCGGACGTGATCGTGAACGCCGCCGCCCACACCGCTGTTGACAAAGCCGAATCCGAGCCCGAGCTGGCCGAGTCCCTGAATGCCCGCGGGCCGGAAGCTCTCGCAAAAGCGGCGCTCGCGTGCGACGCGCTCCTCGTGCACTACTCGACCGACTACGTTTTTGACGGGAGCGGGACACGGCCGTGGACCGAACAGGATCCCACGGGACCGCTGAGCGTCTATGGCCGGACAAAGCTTGCTGGCGAACTCGCGATCCAGCGCTCGGGCTGCCGGCATTTGATCTTCCGCACGAGCTGGGTCTATTCCTCGAAAGGGAAAAATTTTGCCAAGACGATCCTCAAGCTGGCCGCCGAGCGGGAGAGCCTTTCCGTGATCGCCGACCAGATCGGGTCCCCGACCGGAGCCGATCTCTTGGCGGATGTCACGGCGCACGCGATCAGGCAGGCGCACCGCGACCCAGCGCTTTCTGGAATCTACCACCTCTGCGGCGGCGGGGAAACCTCGTGGCACGGATACGCGGCATTTGTCTGCGATTTTGCCCGCCGGGCAGGCTACCCGCTGAAGGTCGAAACCATCGAGCCCGTCCCAAGCAGCGCATTCCCGACCCCCGCGCGCCGCCCGCTGAATTCGCGTTTGGACACCTCGAAGCTGCGCCAGGCATTTGACCTGAGCCTCCCGCGCTGGCAGGATGGCGTCGAACGCATGCTGTGCGAAATTCTCCCCGCCGAGCGCATGCTGCGCGATATTTTCCCCGACAAACCATGAACAAACGCAAAGGCATCATCCTCGCCGGCGGATCCGGAACCCGCCTCCACCCGATCACGCAGGCCGTCTCCAAGCAGCTCCTCCCGGTTTACGACAAGCCCATGATTTACTACCCGCTGAGCACGCTCCTGCTCGCGGGCATCCGGGACATCCTGATCATCTCGACCCCGACCGATTTGCCTTCGTTCCGGCGGCTCCTCGGCGACGGATCCCGTTTCGGCGTTTCGTTTTCGTTTTGCGAGCAGCCGAGCCCTGACGGCCTCGCGCAGGCATTCATCTTGGGGGAATCGTTTCTCGGCGAAAGCCCGGCTGCGCTCGTGCTCGGCGATAATCTTTTTTACGGCAGCGAGCTGACCCAGGTGCTCATCGAGGCCGATGCCTGGCGCGACGGCGCCACGATCTTCGCCTACGAGGTCACCAATCCGTCCGACTACGGCGTCGTCGAATTTGACGCCGAGGGCCGTGCGATCTCGCTCGAGGAAAAGCCTGCCAATCCCAAGAGCCGATGCGCCATCCCCGGCCTCTACTTCTATGACGGGCGCGTCTCGGCGCTCGCCCGCTCGCTCAAGCCCTCGCGCCGCGGGGAACTCGATATCACCGACCTCAACCGCCTTTACCTCGAGGAGGGAACGCTTCGCGTCAAGCGGTTCGGCCGCGGCACGGCGTGGCTCGATACCGGCACCCACGAGTCCCTGCTCGAAGCCGGCGACTTCGTGCGCGCCATCCAGAACCGGCAGGGCCTCCAGATCGCCTGCTTGGCAGAAATCGCTTACAACAAGGGCTGGCTGACCGTCGATCAACTCGCGGAAACGGCCGCGCGATTTGGAAAATCCACCTACGGCATCTACTTGAAAAGCATCCTAGAAAGACACCACCCATGAGAACCGAACCATTGAAAATCGAAGGAGCCCTGCTCCTCCAACCGAAACTTTATGGCGATGACCGAGGCTTCTTCCTCGAAACATGGAACCGCAAAGTCTTCGCGGACATCGGGCTCGACTACGATTTTGTCCAGGACAACCACAGCAGATCGTCGAAAAGCGTCCTGCGCGGCATGCACTACCAGGTCAACGGAAAGGCCCAGGGGAAAATCGTCTGGGTTTCGAGCGGTGCCGTTTTTGACGCGGTGGTAGACCTGCGCGAGGGATCGCCGACGTTTGGCAAGTGGGACGGCCGGCTTCTCACCAGCGCGTGCCACGAGCGCCTTTGGGCTCCTCCGGGCTGCGCTCACGGGTTTCTCGTCGTCAGCGACCACGCCGACTTCCATTACAAATGCACCGACTACTACTCGCCCAAGGATGAAAGGATCCTGCGCTGGGATGACCCGGAAACAGCGATCCATTGGCCGCTTCCGATCGGCTGGAAGCCTATTGTCGCCCCGCGCGATGCGGGTGGGCACGTGTTTTCCGAATGCGAAAAATACCCTGCCGACGCCGCACTCGGCCGCGGATTTCCCGCGCGATCAGCCGTCTCCGGTTAATTCATGAAAACCCAAGAGCCTCTTTTTCCCTTCGAGCACCGCGAAATTCTCCAGACTGCCATGCCGCTCGGCGGGATCGGTGCGGGATGCATCTGCCTGAACGGCTACGGGGGGTTGCAGGATTTCTCGATCCGCAACCGCCCGGCCACGACCGCGCTTCCAGATGGGCATTCGCCCAGTGATACCGGTTTTGCGGTGTTGCGCGTCAACGGGAGCAAGCCGGTCACCCGCCTGCTCGAAGGCCCGTTGCCTGCGGAAAAGATCTACGACCAGGGGCTGCAAGCCCAAGGATACCGCCACGGCGGCCACGAAGGGTTGCCGCGTTTCAAGCGCAGCCGTTTTTCCAGCGGTTACCCGTTCGGGCGGGTGGACCTGTCCGACCCGTCGATCCCCGTGGCGGTTCAAATCACCGCCTGGAGTCCGCTCGTCCCTCTTGACGAGACAGCATCCAGCCTGCCTTGCGCCATTTTGGAATACGCCCTGCACAACACCTCCCGCAAACCGGTCGAGTGCGAGTTTTCCTATCATCTCTCCCATCTTGCAGCGGGTGAAACCGCCAGCATGAAAGGGACCCGCAACGAGATCATCCCCGGCCGCGGAGTTTGCTTTTCCAATACGGAACCCGACGGCGCAGAATCCTTTGGCAGCGGCAGCCTGACGGTCATCGGCCATCGTCCGCGGATCAAGGCGATGTGGATGCGCGGCGGCTGGTTTGACTGGATTTCCGCCTTGTGGCGCGAGGTGGAAACGGGGCGGTTTGCCGCCAATGACGGAAAAGCGGATGCCGGAAAGGAAGGCCGCAACGGAGGCTCGGTGCTGGTCAAGGCAGTCCTCGCTCCCGGCGCAACCACCACCATCCCGGTGCTCGTCACATGGCATTTCCCGAACAGCAACCAATATCAAGGGCTCGAAGTGCCGGCGTGCGAGGGTGGCGACTGCTGTTCGCGTCCGAAATGGAGGACGTTTTATTCCTCGCTCTGGAAGAATGCCGCGGAGGTAGCCGGCTATGTCCACCAGCATTATGGGAAACTCCGCGAGAGGACGGTCGCTTTCCAGAACGCGCTGCTTGGCTCGTCCCTTCCCCCGGCGGTGCTGGATGCGGTGTCGGCAAACTTGGCCATTTTGAAATCACCCACGATCCTGCGCCAGGAAAACGGGAATCTTTGGGGATGGGAGGGATGCTTCACCACCGCCGGCTGTTGCCACGGGAGCTGCACCCATGTGTGGAACTATGCCCAGGCCTTTCCCCATCTCTTCCCGGGAATCGAGCGAACTCTGCGCGAGCAGGAGCTGGAGCGCTCGATGGACGAAGAGGGGCACGTCAATTTCCGTGCGGCGCTTCCCGATGGGCCCACCGGCCACGGCTACCATGCCGCGGCGGATGGCCAACTCGGGGGCATCATGAAACTCTACCGGGACTGGCAGATCTCGGGCGACACCGCATGGCTCGGAAAACTTTACCCGCCCGCGAGGCGGAGCTTGGAATTTTGCATCCGCAAATGGGATCCCGACCGCGAGGGCGCATTGTCTGAGCCGCATCACAACACCTATGATATCGAGTTCTGGGGGCCGGATGGGATGTGCTCGACGGTCTATATCGGTGCCCTCAGCGCCATGGGCGCAATGGCGGAAGCTCTTGGCGAAAAGAAAGACCAGCAAGCCTATCAAGAGCTCGCCGAACGCGGCGCGCGCCTGATCGAAAAGGAGCTCTTCAACGGGGAGTATTTCGAGCAGAAGGTGAAGTATCGCGGGCTGCGCGACACTTCGTTTGTCGATTTGATCGAGGGAAGGAAGCCAGGCGGCGAAAGCGGGGCGATGCTCCGGTTGCTCAAGAAAGAAGGCCCCAAATACCAATACGGCAAGGGATGCCTTTCCGACGGGGTGATCGGTGCTTGGATGGCGCGCATTTACGGCGTCGTGACGCCGCTCAACCAAGAGATGGTCCGCAAGAATCTGCTTTCCATCCACCGCTATAATTTCCGGCACAGCCTGACGGATCACGCCAACTGCCAGCGGGCGGGTTACGCGATGGGTGATGAGCCGGGGCTGCTGCTTTGTTCCTGGCCTCACGGGGGCAAGCCGACCCTGCCGTTTGTTTATAGCGACGAAGTCTGGACTGGCATTGAATACCAGGTGGCTTCGCATCTCATCGCGGAGGGGCTTGTTCGCGAGGGGATCGAGATCGTCAAGGCGTTGCGCAGCCGCCACACCGGGGCGGTCCGCAACCCTTGGAACGAATACGAATGCGGCAGCTACTACGTGCGGGCGATGGCCAGCTTCGCCCTGCTGGGGGCGCTGTCCGGCTTCCGTTATTCCGCGGTGGATCAGACCTTGTGGTTCGGGCCGAAACTCAAACGCCGCCCGTTTTCGACATTCTTTTCCACGGCCACGGGCTACGGCACGGTGACCCTGGATAAAACCTCCCTGCGCATTTCAGTCATCGAAGGGCGACTGGCTGTCAGGCGTCTCATCCTCGACGTGGGCGGACGACCGCTGGAACTTTCCGCGGACGCGGCGGCCAAGCCGGGCCGTCCCGCAAATATCTCCATTCCAAAAACGGCAACCGTCAAACCCGGGTCCGGCGATTGAAGGATTTTGACGGAATCAACCCGAAAGCAGCGTTTGGGAAACAAGTTCCGTGTTCCTCCACATTGCACGTGGCTCCGATGGTCATGCCGGAATTCTGAAAAACAATCCACCTGCAATCACCCGCCGCTCCCGGAGAGCCGTTGGTGCCCTTAGCGTTGCCCATTGATAGCAAATATGGGCATAGTCGAAATATACCCTAAACCCGAAAACGGCGTTTCTTGTAGAGGAATTCTGAAAGAATTTCTCAATCGACGTTTTCGGGCTAAATACATATCCCGTTCGAGGGCCGCAAAGATCGTCCTCATGATCGCGTTTCTCTGATGAGCAGAGGCAATTTGAAAAAGCCTGATACTTGTTACCAACTCGCGCTGGCACTTGCGATGGCGTCTGGGCTGTTCGTTCTCTTGACCGGCGGGTTGCTGGCGTTCAACGAGGTGCGCGGGAAAGTCTCGATGCTGGTCAATTCGAAGCAGGTCGTCCGCCTGCACGACGAACTGCGCAGCAAGCCAAAGGATGAAGCGTTGAAGGCGCGGATCCGCCAACTCGATCTCGAACTGCGCCAGGAAACATTTTTCCGGCTTCAGCTCTCGCGCAATGCCAGCCGCGCGTTGCTGGCCGGGCTGGCGGTTTTTCTGGCGAGCGCCCATTTCGTGCGCTCGTCGCGACGTCGGCTGCCCGATCCGCAGGCGTGGGGGGCGCGCAAGGCCGGCGAGGAAAAACGCACGACGGCACTCTCCCGGTATGCGGTGGCCGGCGTGTTTGCGCTCGTCGCGGCCACCGCTGTCGCCGTCTCGACGCAGCCGCTCGATCTGCCGGCGGCCGCTCCGCCATTGCCGGACGCGCCTGACCCGAACGGTGCGCCGCATCCGGACTCCCAAGCAGCGCGTCCTTTTCCCTCGGCCGAGGAGATGCGGCAGCAGTGGCCGTCGTTCCGGGGTCCGAACGGATCTGGCGTCGCCGCGAGGGCCACAGCGCCGGTCACGTGGGACGCAAAGTCCGGGACGAACATCCTCTGGAAAACCGAAGTGCCGCTGCCGGGGCTGAGCTCGCCGGTGGTCTGGGGCAATGCCGTGTTCGTGACCGGCGCGGACGAAACGCAAAGCAGCGTTTTCCGTTTCGATGCCGACACCGGAGCGCTCGTGTGGTCGGCCACGATCAAACTCCCCGGCGGCGCGCGTCCGCCGAAACCGGAGGTCGGCGAGGAAACGAGTTTGGCCGCCCCGACCCCGGTCACCGATGGCCGACGCGTGTATGCTCTGTTCCCGACCGGTGAAATCGCGGCATTCGATTTTTCCGGCAAACAGGTTTGGGCGCGCAACATCGGCCCGCTGAAAAACCAATATGGCTACGCCGCGTCGCTGGCGATCTACCAGGACCGGCTGCTGGTCCAGATCGACCGCGGACAGCCGGAGGACGGCCAGTCGCGGATGCTCGCACTCAACACGCAGACCGGGAAGCAACTCTGGGAGGTGAAACGCGACGTCGCGGGCTCGTGGTCGTCGCCGGTGGTGGTCGACGTTAATGGCCAGCCGCAGTTGATTACCTGCGCCAGCCCGTTTGTCATCGCCTACAACCCGGTTGACGGAAAAGAACTCTGGCGGAACAAATGCCTCGAAAGCGACGTGGCGCCATCGCCGATCCTGGCCGGCAACATGCTCGTCGCCGTCGCGCCGAACACCGCCATTCTCGGCCTGCACCCGGGCGCCACCGAGACCGCCTGGAAAATCGAGGGAGGTGCGCCTGATGCGACCAGCCCGGTCAGCGATGGCCAACGGTTGTATGTCGTCGAAAGCTCGGGCATGCTCACCAGCTACGACATCCAGACTGGAAAGGCCGTCTGGTCGCACGACCTCGAAGACATGTTCTATGCGTCGCCGGCGATCGCGGGCAACGCGTTGATCCTTGTCAGCCGCAAAGGCAATTCGTGGGTGCTCGAAACCGGCGACTCCTACAAGGAACTCGGCAAAGGCGACATCGGCGAGGAGTGCTGCGCCAGCCCGGTGCCGGTTGGGAAACGCCTGTTCGTGCGCGGCAAAAACCACCTGTTCTGCATCGAGGCCAAATGACCGATCACGACACGGATGTTTTTGTGGACCAGCTCCTCGAGCGGACCGGCCGCCGTCCGGAGGCGACGATCCCGATCCTGCAGGGTATCCAGCGCGAATACCGGCACCTGCCGGAGCCGGTGTTGCGGCGCGTCAGCGAGGCGACCGGGATCCGGCTTGCCGACTTGGTCGGCGTGGCGACGTTCTACCACCAGTTCCGGATGAGCGAGGTCGGACGGCACACGATGAGGGTCTGCCACGGTACCGCCTGCCACGTCAAAGGCTCGGGAAACATCCACGACCACATCGACCGGCAGCTCGGGATCGCCGACGGCGGCGACACGTGCCCGAACAACGAGTTTACGGTCGAGCGCGTCGCCTGCCTCGGTTGCTGTACGTTGGCGCCGGTCGTCCAGGTTGACCACACGACATACGGTCATCTCACCGCGGACACGATCGGCGAAATGGTGGAGGATTTCCGCGCGACCCGGCACGAAACGATCTCCGACGTGGACGCTGTCGCCGGGCACCGCAACGGCCACGGCGCGGAGATCCGCGTCGGCCTCGGCTCCTGCTGCATGGCGAAGGGCAGCGACGAAGTGTTCCACCTCCTGCGCCGGACCGTGAAGGATTTTGGCATCGACGCATCGGTCAAACGGGTCGGCTGCGTCGGCATGTGCCACCAGACGCCGATCGTCGAGGTCCGTCTCCCCAATAGGCCGACCGCATTTTATTCCAAGGTCGGCCCGGACGCAGCCGAGGGGATCGTGCGGCGGCATTTCCGTCCGGCCAGCCTGCGCCGCCGGTTCCTGCGATGGATGGACCGGACGCTGGAGCAACTGGTGAGCACGGATGGCGGCCTGGAAAAAAATCACCTGCTCGATGTTGGCGGAAAGCCGGTCCAGGCGTTCATGGACCGCCAAGTCCGCATTGCGACCGAATCGTTCGGCGAGTTGGACCCGCTCGATTTGGACGAATATCTTTCGCAGCATGGGTTCACGTCGCTCGGCCGGGCGGTCAGCCGCCCGCCGGAGGAAACCATCGCCGCGATCACGCGAAGCGGCCTGCGCGGCCGCGGCGGCGCCGGATTTCCGACCGGCGTGAAATGGACGCGCGTCCGCAACGCGCCTTCGCCGGACGGCATCAAATACGTCATCGTCAACGGCGACGAGGGCGATCCCGGCGCGTTCATGGACCGGATGCTGATGGAGTCGTTTCCGTATCGCGTGATCGAGGGAATGCTGATCGCCGCGCACTGCGTCGGTGCCAAAGAAGGCTATATCTACGTCCGCGCCGAATATCCTCGCGCGGTAAGCCGGTTGCGCGAGGCGATCCGCGTGTTGACCGAGCGCGGGTTTCTGAAAGATTTCGCCCTCCACATTTTCGAAGGGGCAGGGGCGTTCGTGTGCGGCGAGGAAACGGCTTTGATCGAGTCGATCGAGGGCAAACGCGGAATCCCGCGAATGAAGCCGCCCTATCCGGCCGACTGCGGGCTGTGGCAGCGGCCTACATTGATCAACAACGTCGAGACATTCACGATGATCCCGTGGATCGTCCGTCATGGCGCCGAGGCATTCGCCGCGTTTGGCACGGAGAAAAGCAAGGGCACGAAAGTGTTCGCGCTGGCCGGCAAGATCGACCGGGCCGGGCTCATCGAGGTGCCGATGGGGATCACGATCCGCGAAATTATCGAGGACATCGGCGGCGGCGTGCCGAACGGAAAAAAATTCAAGGCCGTGCAGATCGGGGGTCCGTCGGGCGGCTGCATCCCGGCGGCGCTCGTGCACACGACCGTCGATATCGAGGCGCTGGCGGCGGCGGGCGCGATCATCGGATCGGGCGGACTGATCGTGCTCGCCGAGGCCGACTGCATGCTCGACATGGCGC
>Ga0118677_10002585_pt1 | contig 36019 bp, 34 predicted proteins | sample AliMusrvi5mmetaG_FD_86154 | JGI IMG/M metagenome (GOLD analysis project Ga0118677, IMG submission 86154)
TGTCAAAGAGATTAAGCCAGAGGCGGTTATTGCGGCTGGAAGCCCACGAGGCAACGAACAACTCGCGCACTTGGCCGCATTTATGGATCTGCCTATGGCAGCAGAGTGCACAGCTATTAAAATTGGTAATCCTCATGAGGTAACGCGCGCCCGTTGGGCCGCAAACATATTTGAAGATGCTCTCGTACATTCCGATCTGCTCATAGCCTCTGTATTAGCTTTCTCGGTAGAGCCATTGCAAGTCGGAGGGTCTGCAGAAGTGAAGGAGTTCGAGGTCAAACTTGAGCCGGCAGACACTCTGGTGAAAGTCCTTGGACGTGCCAGTGAGAGCAAGGGCGGCGGAGTTTCCCTCACCGATGCCAAAGTCATCGTCTCTGGCGGACGGGGCGTAGGCGGTCCTGAAGGCTTTGGAATTTTGGAAGAACTTGCTGGATTACTGGAAGGAACCGTTGGTTGTTCGCGCGTTGTGACAAGTTCGGGCTGGCGACCACATGCCGAACAAGTCGGACAGACCGGTACCAAGGTTGCGCCCGATCTTTATCTTGCTTGCGGTATTAGCGGCGCGATGCAACACATTGCTGGATGTAAAAACAGCAAAACTATCGTCGTTATAAATACCGATCCAGAAGCTCCAATTCTGGCTTATGCAGATTATGCAATCATTGGAGATTTACACAAAGTCATTCCGGCTTTGACCGCAGCTATACGAGCAGCAAGGGGTTAATCGTGTCCGATATCGAAATTGCACAAGGCGCTGTAATGCAACCAATCGTTGAGATTGGTAAGTCCTTAGGTATTTCTGATGATCACCTAGACAACTATGGGCGGTATAAAGCGAAGGTTTCGCTCGCTTATTTGGACTCTCTCCCTAAGCGCGACAACAGCAAGTTGATTTTGGTCACCGCAATCAGTCCCACACCTGCAGGTGAGGGCAAGACAACAACTACCGTTGGATTAGGCGACGCGCTTCGTCACATTGGCAAAAATGCAATGATCGCGCTGCGCGAACCTTCACTCGGCCCTGTCTTTGGAATGAAGGGCGGAGCTGCCGGAGGCGGCTATGCCCAGGTCGTTCCTATGGAAGATATCAATCTCCACTTCACGGGTGACTTTGGAGCAATCGCGCTAGCCAATAATCTCTTGGCTGCTCTCGTTGATAATCACATTCACCATGGCAATACCTTGGATATTGATGTCCGTCGAATTACCTGGAAGCGCGTAGTCGACATGAACGATCGTGCACTTCGCGAGATTGTTGTATCGCTCGGTGGAGTAGGAAATGGTTTTCCTCGCAGTGATGGTTTTGACATCGTTGTTGCTTCAGAAATCATGGCTATCTTCTGCTTAGCCACATCGATAGAAGATCTCAAAGAACGCATCAGCAACATTGTTGTTGGCTACACCAAAGATAAGAAGCCGGTCTGCGCTCGTGACGTCAATGCACAAGGTGCTATGACGGTTATCTTGAAAGATGCATTCAAACCTAATTTGGTGCAGACGCTCGAGAACACGCCCGCTTTTATTCATGGCGGACCCTTCGCTAATATCGCCCACGGTTGCAATTCTGTGATCGCTACAACATCGGCGATGAAGTTGGCAGATTATGTTGTCACCGAAGCTGGCTTTGGAGCTGACCTAGGTGCAGAAAAGTTTATCGATATAAAATGTCGCAAATCTGGGCTTCGACCATCTGCCTGTGTCCTCGTTGCCACTATTAGAGCCATTAAATATCATGGTGGGGCCGATCTCAAAACAATAACTGAGGAAAATTTGGACGCTCTTGCAGCGGGTATGGTCAACGTTGAGCGACACATCAAGAATATTCGCGATGTATATAACCTGCCGCTCGTTGTCGGTATCAATCACTTCACCAGTGATACCGATGCCGAAGTTGCTCTGCTTCGCAAGAAAATAGAGGCTTTGGGCGTAAAGGTAGTTCTTGCTACACACTGGGCCGATGGCGGCGCTGGCGCTGCGGATTTGGCGCGCGAAGTTGTCGAGCTTTGCGAAGATCCTAAGCAGATGACATTTGTGTATGAAGATGATGCCAGCCTGTGGGACAAGATCAATTCTGTTGCTACAAAAATTTATGGCGCCAGCGAGGTAAGCGCCGACGCTAAAGTCCGCAATAAGTTGAAAGAGCTACAAGAGTCCGGATATGGCAAATTTCCAATCTGTATTGCTAAGACTCAGTATTCATTTTCAACAGATGCAGCTCTGCGAGGAGCTCCAACCGGCCATGTCCTTAACATCCGCGAAGTTCGCCTATCTGCGGGGGCACAGTTCATCGTGATTGTTTGCGGAGAGATTATGACCATGCCAGGCTTACCAAAGGTTCCTTCCAGCGAACGCATTGACTATATCGATGGCAAGGTAGTTGGATTGTTCTAAATGACACATTCACCCTGGTCACTTGACGTTGCTATGGCTCTTTTGGAGCCATTGCGCGATGAGCCAGGTCCAGTCTTAATTGCCTTGCAGGCGATTCAGGGAGAGTTTGGGTATGTCCCATCTGAAGCCGTCGCACTGATTGCGGGCACCTTCAATGTATCCAGGGCTGATGTGCACGGAGTTTTAACTTTCTATCACGACCTGCGAACAATCCCAGCTCCACCAAATGAGATCAAGATATGTGTAGCCGAAGCCTGTCAGGCTGTTGGCTCTCGCGAATTAGAGAAGGCGCTGAAGGCTGCTTACAAAGAGGAAGTTTGTGACGCTTTCTGCTTTGGAAACTGCGCTCTCGGACCGGCGGTAATGGTGAATGGAAAACTCATAGGTCGCGCCACGGTTGCAAAGGTTGCCGAGGGGCTCAAATGAGTTCTATAAAGATATACATCCCAGGAGATAGCGCGGCTGTCTCTGTCGGGGCTGATGAGGTTGCCCGCGAAATTTCTCGTCTCGCCAATGATTCCAAAATTGATATCGAAATTATTCGCAATGGAACGCGCGGCGCTCTCTGGTTAGAGCCACTTGTAGAAGTGCAGGTTGGCGATGATCGAATTGGTTATGGTCCAGTACAAGTCGCAGATGTAGCTGCGCTCTTCAAGGCGCAATTTTTGAGCGGTGGTTCGCATGCACTCAGCCTAGGCATCGTCGCAGATCTGCCCTGGCTGGCCAAGCAAGACCGTATAACTTTTAAGCGCGTGGGCATCGTAGATCCACTTTCCATCAGTGACTATCAAGCGCATGGCGGCTGGGTTGGTCTGCAGCGCGCTCTGGCCATGACCGGTGAGCAGATAGTTGCAGAGATAACTGAATCTGGGTTACGCGGCAGAGGTGGCGCAGGTTTTCCTGCCGGCATCAAGTGGAAGACAGTGTTAGAAACCACTGGCGAAGTTAAATATATTTGTTGCAACGCAGATGAAGGCGATAGCGGAACTTTCGCCGATCGAATTTTGATAGAAGGCGACCCCTTTACCTTGATTGAAGGCATGGCCATCGCCGCCATTGCTGTCGGGGCGCAAGAGGGTTTTGTATACATACGTTCTGAATATCCAGCGGCCATAGCAAAACTTTCTGCCGCTATCCTTATCGCGCGCGAGTTTGGGGTACTAGGCAGCAGCCTTCTTGGCTCTACACATTCATTTGATATCAGAATTCGCGTTGGTGGTGGATCGTATGTGTGTGGTGAAGAGACCGCCATGCTTGAAAGCATTGAAGGTAAGCGCGGAGTTGTTCGCTCCAAACCGCCGCTTCCAGCTATCGCTGGCCTCTTTGGCAAACTCACGGTTATTAATAATGTGCTTACCTTGGCCAGCGTTCCAGCTGTTTTAGCTGATGGCGCAGGTTCATATAAATCGCGCGGAGTGGGTCGATCTCTCGGAACCCAAATCTTCCAGCTCGCGGGAAATGTAAAACAGGGCGGAATTGTTGAAACTGGTTTTGGAATATCCCTCGGTGAGTTAATCACGGGATATGGCGGTGGATCTCTTTCGGGTAAACCAATTAAGGCAGTTCAAATCGGCGGACCACTCGGAGCTTATTTTTCTCCGAAGAACTTCGACATCCCTATGGATTATGAGTCGCTCATCTCGGCTGGTGGAATGTTGGGCCATGGCGGAATTGTCATATTCGATACCAGTGTAGATCTGGCAATTCAAGCAAAATTCGCGATGGAGTTCTGCGCTATTGAATCTTGTGGAAAGTGCACCCCATGTCGTGTGGGATCTACTCGAGGAGCTGAGACCATTCAAAAAATTATTAATGGTGAGGAATTCGAGCCAAATAAGCGTCTCTTGCTCGATCTCTGCGAGGTAATGACCGATGGCTCGCTCTGCGCCATGGGCGGTTTAACCCCAATGCCGGTAATGAGTGCCATGATTAACTTCCCTGAGGACTTTGAAAATCGCGCGGAGGGAACGAAATGACGCTGTTAATTGAGCCTGACTTCGGGACCCCCCGTAGTAAGCGCACGGAAAAAGTCACGGTCATTATTGATGGAACTGAAGTTGAGGTTCCCGCAGATACCTCGATTATGCGGGCTGCTGCCACCATTGGAATAAATGTTCCCAAGCTCTGCGCCACCGATACCCTAAAAGCTTTTGGTTCGTGCCGTCTCTGCGTTGTTGAGATTGATGGCCGTAAGGGAACGCCGTCATCATGTACAACTCCAGTTGCAGATGGTATGAAAATTTCTACACAGTCCGAAAAACTCAGTCGATTGCGCCAAGGCGTCATGGAACTCTATTTATCGGATCACCCTGCCGATTGCGCCGTTGGCGATCAATGCAAAGTGCATGGCATGGCAAAAGAAGTTGGGCTCAAAGAAGTTCGCTACTCAGGTGCGACTCACTTAGATCTGCCCAAGGACGAGTCGAACCCCTATTTCACCTTCGATTCAACCGAGTGCATCGTTTGCAACCGCTGCGTGCGGGCTTGTGATGAAGTTCAAGGTACCTTCGCTCTTACCATTGAAAACCGTGGATTCGAAGCACGCGTTTCATCCTCGGGTACATCCTTTATTGATTCAGAATGTGTTTCATGTGGCGCTTGTGTCCAAGCCTGCCCTACCGGCGCTCTGACCGAGAAGACGCTTCTCACCATTGGAACGCCAACCCGCTCGGTAATAACGACGTGTGCTTATTGCGGTGTGGGATGTTCGTTTAAAGCAGAGATGAAGGGCGATGAATTAGTTCGGATGGTTCCGCTGAAAGATGGCGGTGCTAATGAGGGTCACTCCTGCGTCAAAGGTCGTTTCGCCTGGGGTTATGCCACGCACGAGGATCGCATTACTTCGCCAATGATCAGAAAATCAATAACCGACGAGTGGCAAAAAGTTTCTTGGGAAGAAGCGATCGCATACGCTGCGACCGGGCTCAAGAAGATTCAAGCTGAGCTGGGCGTGAATTCAATCGGTGGAATTTCATCTTCTCGTTGCACCAATGAAGAGGTCTTCGTCGTAACAAAATTAGTGCGTGCCGCGTTTGGCAATAACAATATCGATACGTGTGCGCGAGTATGTCATTCGCCAACGGGGTATGGGTTAAAGCAGACCTTTGGCACCTCTGCAGGTACCCAGGATTTTGAATCGGTGGAGCATGCAGATGTCATCATGCTTATTGGTGCAAATCCAACAGCTGCTCACCCAGTCTTTGCTTCCAGAATGAAGAAGGCTCTTCGTAAGGGAGCATCGTTGATCGTTGTCGATCCGCGGCAGATTCCGCTGGTCCGTACCCCACATGTATCAGCCACCCATCATTTGCAGTTAATGCCGGGTACAAATGTTGCAGTCATCAATGCTTTAGCGCACGTGATTGCCACTGAAGGTTTAATCGATCGTGATTTTGTAAATGCGCGTTGTGATCTCGAGTCTTTTGCGCAGTGGGAAACCTTTATTCGCCTCCTTGAAAACAGTCCAGAGGCTCTCGAAGAATTCACTCGCGTTCCTGCCGAAACTATCCGTGAAGCAGCTCGTCTCTTTGCCGCCGCTCCTAATGGCGCGATCTATTACGGCTTGGGTGTAACCGAGCATTCTCAAGGTTCAACGATGGTTATGGGAATCGCTAACTTGGCTATGGCTACCGGCAACATTGGCCGCAAAGGTGTGGGAGTTAATCCCTTGCGCGGACAGAACAATGTCCAAGGTTCTTGCGATATGGGCTCATTCCCTCACGAACTTTCGGGATATCGTCACATATCCGATAACGACTCTCGCGCCATCTTTGATAAGAAGTGGAATATCACCCTGCAGTCTCAACCTGGCTTACGTATCCCCAATATGTTTGATGCCGCACTCTCTGGTGAATTTAAAGGTTTGTATATTCAGGGCGAAGATATCGCGCAATCCGATCCCAACACTGTGCACGTACATGCAGCGCTGCGCGCTATGGAGATGGTTATCGTGCAAGATCTCTTCTTAAACGAGACCTCGAAGTTTGCCCACGTCTTTCTACCTGGTACCTCTTTCTTGGAGAAGGATGGCACCTTCACCAACGCCGAACGCCGCATAAACCGCGTTCGTCCCGTGATGCCAAGTAAGACTGGCAAGAGTGAATTTGAAGTTACCTGTGACTTAGCTACTGCAATGGGTTATCCGCTGAGTTATGAAAATGGCGCTGAGATCATGGATGAGATTGCCGCAGTCACACCTACCTTTGCTGGAGTCTCCTTTGCCGCACTGGATGCCGCTGGAAGTTTGCAGTGGCCGGTTAACGCTGCTGCGCCTGACGGAACTCCCACGATGCATATGAATCAGTTCGTGCGTGGTGAAGGCAAGTTCATGCCAACTCCTTATGTCGCGACTGAAGAGAAAGCGACCCGTAAATTCCCACTCTTGCTTACTACTGGTCGGGTTTTGAGCCAATATAACGTGGGCGCACAGACTCGGCGCACTGCAAATTCCATCTGGCACCCAGAAGATACTTTAGATATCCATGAAGCCGATGCCGAATTACGCGGTATCGCCGATGGAAGTTGGGTCAAACTGGCTAGTCGTGTTGGGGACACAATTATGCGCGCTCGTATCACCGATGAGGTTCCCGCAGGAGTCGTCTACACGACATTCCACTTCCCGGAAAGTGGAGCGAATGTTATTACAACTGATTATTCAGATTGGGCTACCAACTGCCCGGAGTACAAAGTTACTGCTGTAGAAATAAGTCCCAGCGCTAAGGGACCAGGGGCTATCCACGAGCACGAACTCGATAAGAATCTGCAGTTATCTTCTATTGTTCGGATGGCCAATCAAATTGCAGCAAATATTCCGAGTGATGGAGCCCCAGAGATCGAAGTTGCTCACCACTTAGTTCAGTTCTGGACGCCAACCATGTTGCGCCATCTGCACGAAGATGTAGATCGATCCTTGTTATCTCCAGTGGTCATAAAAGCTCTCGAAATAGAGTCAGTCAGTAACTAGAGCAAGGATCTCTCTGGTTAATCCGATCTCCCCAACCTTTCTTATTTCCAGCGGAAGCCCTAATAAATCTGCCGCTGCATTAGCTGCAATTTCTAAATCGGGTGTGGGGGATTGTGCCAACCAAATTACCTTTGAATAATTCTTAAAGTAATCGTCGCGCAATTCCGGGCGGCGATCTAATCCAAGCTCGACTATCACACTGCGGTTAAACGACTTGACCAGGTAATCGGTGAGGAAGTAAGTCCCGGCGTTCTCAGCCATAAGTCTCTCAATGATTTCTCTGCCGGCAAAGATGTCATAGCAATGGTTGCCACCCAACCTGGAGACGTTGTGTTTTTGCAGAACTACATCGAGGGCACCATATGTTCCGCAGTCGGCATATGCCACCGCGCACTTGGAATGTTGTGGGAAAATCTTCTTCAGTAACAGATCAACTTCGCCGGCTATTTTCTCGGGGTGGTTATGGAGCAGAGGTGGAAGCGGATAGATGGTTACATCTAGCTCGTGCTCTCTCACGATTGCATCAATATGTGTTGCCAGCGCTCCACAGGCCACGATCCCGACGCTCATTTTATGCGGGAAAGGCCAAGCGCTCGACAAATTTGTCATTGAAATCCGCGCGATCAGAAAGTTCGATGTAATCAATCTGCTCGAGCAGGGCATCTGCACCATTGCGCTCCTGCGCCGATAAGAGCACCATCTTGGCGCCCTCGCCCGCAACATTTCCGGCGGAGATAATTCGAAGTACTGAAATCTTCGGAACTAGGCCGATTTTGATAGCAGAGGCTGGCGATAGATATGAGCCGAATGATCCTGCGAGCAAAACTTGCTGGATATCGCTCTCTTGAATTCCAAATTCTTCAACCAGAAGTGCCCAGCCCGTCGCAATAGCCGCTTTGGCAAACTGCAATTCGCGTACATCGCGCTGGCTGAGGAAGACGGCATCGCTTGGATCGCCAACATTCTTACCCCAAGTCAAAACAAAGACACGCTCACCTTCGCGCACCAATAGTCGATCCGCGAGCTGTGGTGCAATCTCAAGAGCCGCCTCTTCACTGACAAATTTTCCGGATTTGTCGAGCAGGCCAAGTTCAACCAGAACGGCACAGGCATCCACCAGTCCAGAACCACAGATTCCAATTGCTGGAGTGTCTTGGATCGTGCCAATAACGAGCAGGCCATCCTTAATCTTCACAGTCTCGATGGCGCCGGCGGCAGCACGAACTCCGCACTTAATCGAAGCGGCTTCAAATGCTGGTCCAGCGGGTGCAGCGGTTGCGAGTATGCGTTCGCCATCTCCGAGGATGATCTCGCAATTTGTGCCCACATCGATGAATAGTCGAAGTCGCTTATCGCGGTCCATACCAGATGCCAGAGCACCGGAAATAATATCTCCGCCAACATATGCGCCTAGTGAAGGCATCACCAAGGCCTTAGATAACGGATGCAGATTGAGCCCAAGTTCGCTAGCCCTGACATGTGGATAGCTGGCACTAGCCATAATGAATGGCGCTACGCCAAGCGGTTCTGGATCAATACCTAAAACAATTTGAGTCATGGTCGCATTGCCAGCCAGCGCCACTTCATAGACATTGTTTCGATCAACTCCGGATTCCAGAATCACCTCTTCTGTTAACTCGGAGAGAGTTTGCTGCGCTAAACTGCGCAACTTACTCAACCCTTCAGGATCCAACATCGTCGTACTTATCCGTGTGATTACATCCGCACCGAATGGTTGTTGTTTGTTGAGCATTGACGCGACTGCGAGTGGAGTACCGGTATTTAAATCAAGAAGTGTCGCAACAACTGTTGTGGTGCCGAGATCAAAGGCGATTCCATACCGTATCAATGTGGTGTCACCAGGCTCGATATCGATAAGTTCTTGTTCAATGAAAACCGCGGTGACTTGGTAATTCGCCTCACGGAGAACTTTCGGTAGTCTTCGCATTGCAACTAATGAGACGGTCGCTTCAAAGTCATCGATAGAATCCAAGAGTCGCACGATGTCGGTGCGCTGATCTTCCAGAGTAGGTTCAACAAGTTCTACGTAACGCTTTTGAACTGCCGGGCGCAGAATGACCTGTCGTCCGACGCCAACCGTTGCGGCTTTTGGCCGGGTCGTCAGCGCAGGAACATCTATAGAAATATCTTGCGTAGAGCGGACCATGCAGGCTAGACGCCAACCGGCGCTAATTTCATCGGCGGAGAAGGCTCGAAAATCTAGCTTTGAAGGTTCAATCTGGCCGGATGTGACCTTTATCCTGCACTTCTTACATGTGCCATAGCCACCACAGGTGGAATCAATAGCGATTCCATTCCACGAGGCCGCATCAAAGGCGCTGACACCCGTTGGAACGGTAATAACTTTCTCACTCGCCACCGAATTATCTTTTTCGAGGGCTCGGAAAGAGAGCTTGATTCGCCCCGTTCCATCGTGGTCGGGGAGTGATGAGTTATCTAAATCGCGCTTACTGATCTTAAGCCTCCGTTATCGCTGCTGCTTTGGCTGCTTCCACTGCGCGGTATCTTGAAATCCAATTGCCGCCCCAAGGGTCCAATCCTAGAAGAAGGTCAGAGGCGCGAACAGCATCGACGATCTGCAAGGTTCGTCCATCCATAACAGCCGAAGTTAATCCAGCACTCATAGCTGCCGGCAAAAAAGCGGCGTTGAGTGCATGACGGTGAGGTAGCCCAAATGAGATATTTGAAGCACCTAGGGTCATGTTAAGTCCCCAGCGCTGACGAATCTGATAAATGGTTTCAAGAGTAATTTTTACCGCTTCGGGATCCGCTCCCACCGTCATCGCCAGTGGATCAATGACTAGATCTTCCAGGGGAATCCCATACTTCTCTACTGTTCGCATGATCTTTTCAGTGAGAACTAAGCGCTCTTCAACAGTTGCAGGAATGCCGGTTTCGTCATTAGGCAGTGCAATAATCGCAGCGCCATGCTTCTTGATGAGTGGAAGCACAATCTCCATGCGCTCATCTTCAGCGGTAACGCTATTCACAAGCGCCTTGCCTTCGTAAGCTTCCAGACCCGCTTGCAAGGCTTCGATAATAGAAGAGTCAATACAGATAGGTAGGTCTGTGAGCGTTTGAATGAGCTTGATCGCTTTGCTCAAAAGAACGGGTTCATCGGTGAGGGGTACACCCATATTCACATCGAGCATGTTGCATCCGCCAGCGACCTGATCGGCCACATCTTTGTTAATCGCAGAGAGATCGCCAGCTCGAAGTTGCTCTTGAAACTTCTTTCGCCCCGTTGGATTAATGCGCTCTCCGATAATGCAGAACGGTTGATCATGGCCAATGGTCAGTGTTTTCGTGGCCGACTTTACGATTGTATGCATGACTCTCTCCGATTGTATGTAGCGGTTTTAAATCTTTGGTTTTCTGCCGAGTTCTCCCATGAGGCGTTCCATGGACTGATCGCGGCGAAAATCGATGATATGGAGCCCACGAACACCAGGTAAAGATAGTGCGTGTTTTGATTGCTCTAAGACCAGTTGATAGGCGGCCTCGCTGGGATCGGGGTCATGGGCGACCCGATCGATCGTCTCTTGCGGTATATCTATACCGGGGACCTTATTGTTCATAAAGTTCAGGGCCTTTTCATTCTTGACTAATACAACGCTAGGGATCAGGTGCAGACCAGGGGCTGCCGTCGCAACTCCAGTACAAAAACTGGCCAAGCGATCTGGGTGGTAACAAATCTGCAATTGTAGGTAACGTGCTCCAGCTCTCTGTTTCTTAAGTGCGCGTTCAATTCGGTATTCAAGCGGGGGAGCAGCGGGATTTTCTACAGCGCTAATGTAAAAGTTGGGGGCAGGATTGATCTTGCGACCCGACAGGTACTGACCGGTGCTGAGTACTTTCGCTACCGCGATCGCTTGCGGTCCATCCAAATCGAATACCTTGCGCGCTTCTGGTTCATCTCCCGCGCTCACATCGTCGCCCGTTAACATGGCAACGTTCTCGATCCCGTGAAGAGCGGCTCCCATTAAATCTGCCTCAATTGCCAGCCTGTTTTTATCGCGACAGACAATCTGCATTATTGGTTCGATGCCATACATCTTCATGGCAATTGCTACAGCGGTATTCGAAGCATGAGCATGTGCCGCGGTGTTGTCAGTTGAATTTGCCGCATCAAACCATGGTGCGATGCGGGCAGCGTGTCTTGCAATGATCTCCATGCCACCGCCGTCTATCTCAGGAAATTCAGCGGTGAAGAGCAGTTCTTGAGAATTTTCTAGAATGTCACTGACAATAGACATTATTTGTCACCGGGTTCAATGACTGCTTGCCAACCCTTAGGTCTCTTTTGGTCGCGTTTGGTCAAAAGGTTGATCCAAGAAGAAGTTCCCTTTAATTGCATATCAACCGGAGGTCTTAATTCGTTGTAATGATCCCGCCATGATTGCGGCAGGTGCAACTTCTCTTTGCGCTCATAGGCTTTGACCCAGATGCATTGCATCTCTGGTTTTACTTCGCAACCGCCATTTTCGCGTACTCCCCCGCAAGGTCCGTTGCGCAAGGTTTTGGGACAGGTCATAGGGCAGACCATCCCCGTTGAGTGCAGAACGCATTGTCCACACATCTGGCAACCCCAGATCGGTTTCTTTATTGCATCCTCAAGGAGAGGTAATAGCTTAGGCATGAGAACTTTAAGCGTTTGCGCTTGCGCGGCGCTTTTGCATCAAATCTTTCGCGATTCTCACAGCAGTTGAAGCGTCAGATGCGAAGCCATCGGCACCAACAACGTCGGCATATTCTTGGGTAACTGGTGCTCCACCGACCATGATCATGACCTGATCGCGCAAGCCCGCTTTGGTAATTTCATGGATATTTACTTTGAACATAGGCATGGTTGTCGTCAGGAATGCAGACATTCCCACAATATCTGGTTTGTGTTCGTTAATTGCTGCGATAAATTTTTCTGGCCCTGCTTGAACGCCAATATCAATGACGTTAAATCCGGCGCCTTCCAACATAATATTTACGAGGTTCTTGCCAATATCATGAACATCGCCCTTAACGGTACCCATCAAGAAAGTTCCAACGGTCTCTGCACCAGTGAGAGCAAGTAGTGGGCGCAGGACATTGAGCGCACCAGACATTGCTTTTCCTGAGATGAGCATCTCTGGAACGAAGAAATCGCCACGTTCAAAGCGCGCGCCAACTTCTTCGAGCGAAGGAATCAAGGCGTCGAAGAGGATCGAACTTGGGGTCATTCCCTCGGCGATACCCAACTCTGTTAAACGGAGTACTTCTGGGGCATTTCCTACGAGGGTCTCTTCAAATAGTGCTTTTAGGATCTCATCGTGCGTCATGCTGCACCTGCCTTCCCGTGCTTCATTTGGTTTTGGGGCGAAGTTGTTGCTTCGTTGATCTTTTCTATGATTAGTAAACCGATCCGATTTAAATCTTTCATTGAGAGTCGGGTAATTGGCCCAGAAATTGATATTGAGGCAACTACACGTCCATCACTTTCTCGAACAGGGGCCGAGACTGCAACCAACCCATCTTCAAGTTCTCCATCAATGATGGCGTATCCGGTCTTGCGAATCGATTCCAATTCGACAAGTAACTTGGCACGATTTGTAATTGATTTTGGGGTGAGCTTAGGCAGGGGACCCGATTGAATTGAAATTGCACCATATGCCAGTAGAACTTTGCCGAGCGCAGAGCAATGATATGGAACGTCTTTATCGATCCAATTTGTTACTCCGAGCATAAAGTTGCTATCTACCTGGTCAATAATTTTCAGCGAACCATTTCCGGAGATCGCCAAGTTAGCAGTTTCGCCAGTAAGCGCTGCCAACTCTTCTAAGATGGGACGCATCCGGGCTACGAGCACTGAATCTTGATTCTGTTCGCGGGCAAATCGAGTTAAGACATCTCCAGGCAAAAAAGCGCCGTTGCGATCTCGCTTTACAAATCCTTGGCGCTCCAGAGCGCTGATCAAGCGTGAGGTAGTGCTCTTTGGAATATTAAATTCTCTGGCCAGCGCACCTAATTGAGGCGGAGAACCGGCAGTAATGATGTGAGTTAAAAGCGCGGTTGCACGGTCAACGGCACGAGTGCCTGAAACCGTTGCCTGACCCATGCGATCTTCCGTTCCAACAGTGTTCCACAATATGGAACGATTGTTCCATAAACCAGCGTATTCTCTTCTGTGATCACATGCAATACCTTCGACCGACAAGTTATTTAGAAGTTAATATCGGCTCACACTGAGTGAATTTTTCTGGGTCCCAAAGGGGGAAGCAAGCGTGTTTCAGAACAAGATGCCGCGTTACGAAATTTTAAGTGAAGAGTCGATGGCCACCCTCACCTTGGGTTGGCGCCGGATTGTGTCAGAGATAGGCATCGAATTCGCTAGCCCCTGGGCCGTAGATATGTTGCGCGAGGCGGGTCAGTCCGTCGAAGGCGAGAACGTTAAATTTGATCCTGATTGGATTTTGAAGCAGGTGGCAAAGGCTCCGAAGGATTTCAATCTTCGCGCGCGCAATCCAAAAAACAACGTCCACATCGGTGGAGATTCAATGGTCTTCGGCGGCGTTTATGGTCCTCCCTTTGTCCTTGAAGGAACAACCCGTCGCGATGCGACATTCACCGATTACGAGAATTTTTGTAAATTGGCACAGAGCTTTGATGCGATAGATAGCGTCGGTGGAGTCGTCTGCGAACCCAATGATTTATCACTTGATAGTCGCCACTTAGATATGGCCTTTGCCGCAGCTACTCTGACCGATAAATTCTTTATGGGAAATGTGGTCACCGCGGAGAATGCACGCGACGTCATTGCAATGGCGGAAATAATTCACGGTGGCAGGAAAGCAATTGAGGAAACCCCAGCTCTTATTTCGCTCATCAACTGCAATTCACCACTTCGTTGGGACGATCGCATGTTGGATTCAATGCGCGAATATGTTCTGGCTGGTCAACCAGTAGTCACAACTCCATTCTTGCTCATGGGTGCCATGAGTCCAGTAACCATTCCAGCAACGCTGGCTCAGCAAATTGCCGAGGCCCTATCTGGTATTGCTTTAGCACAGTTGATTCGCCCGGGATGCCCAATCGTCTTTGGTTCCTTCCTATCCAACATTGATATGCAATCTGGCTCACCACAATTCGGTACGCCAGAATCTGGTATCGGACTGCTCTGTACCGGGCAAATCGCGCGTAGTTTCAATCTTCCTTTCCGTGGCGGTGGTGGCCTCAACTCATCACAATCAGTTGATGCGCAATCTGCTTACCAAACGATGATGACCATGATGCCTACATTCCTATCTGGAACTAACTGGGTCATGCATAGTGCTGGTTGGCTAGAAGGTGGGCTGGTCTCTTCCTACGATAAATTTGTAGTCGATGTAGAAATTCTGCAGAGCCTCATTGCGGAGTTCACTCCACTTGAATTTAACGAGTCCTCGTTGGCATTTGACGCCCATTTAGAGGTTGGCCACGGTGGTCACTTCTTAGGTGCGGCCCACACTATGGAGCGTTTTCGCGACTGTTTCTATCGCCCATTCTTAACAAATAGCGATAACTACGAGCGCTGGACGCGCCTGGGCGCTAAAGACACTCGGATGCGTGCTGAAGAGATCTGGAAGAAGAAGTTAGCGGATTACCAATTGCCAGAAATTGATTCATCCGTTCTGACTGGATTGCAGGACTTTGTAGCCAAGCGCAAGAGTGAACTCGACTAAGGGTTAACCTTGGGCATGGCCAGTTCTATCTATATCGACGGACAATGGCGTTCTGCGCTTGGTGGCGCAACTCGCGAAATTCGCAGCCCTGCTGATGGCAGCTTGGTCGCTGTAGTTTCAGAAGCGGGTGTCGAAGATGCGTTGGCTGCGATTAGCGCAGCTCGTGGATCTTTCGATAGTGGAATTTTCTCCTCTTTGAGTTGGTCGGAACGAAGTGCGTTGCTCTCCAAGGTAGCCGATTTATTGGAGCGCGACCTAGAAATTCTCGCTGCACTTGAGAGTGGCGATACCGGCAAGAGAATTATTGAAGCTAAATATGATGTTGCAGATGTCGCCGCCACTTTTCGTCACTTTGCTGCTTTGGCGCTGGAGCAGGGCGATCGCGCTGTCGATAGCGGCCAGCCACATATCTCTAGCAGGATCACTCATGAAGGTATCGGTGTCTGCTCACTTATTGGCCCGTGGAACTACCCATTGCTACAGATCGCCTGGAAAGTGGCCCCAGCTTTGGCTGCCGGATGTTCATTTATATTAAAGCCCAGCGAATTGACTCCTTCCACCGCAATTCATTTAATGAAGTTGTTAGAAGAGGTTGGTATTCCGATTGGCGTCGCCAATTTGGTGACCGGTGCCGGATCGGTAATTGGGGACACGCTCACTTCGGATCCCCGCGTTGATCTCGTTTCATTTACGGGTGGCTTACCTACTGGCAAGAGAATCATGGCCAAGGCAGCTGAAACTGTTAAAAGGGTGGCGCTTGAACTCGGTGGCAAGAATCCAAATATCATCTTTGCCGACGCAGATTTGGATGCTGCGATCGACTTTGCGGTAACTGCAGCCTTCTTGCATTCTGGTCAGGTCTGTTCTGCAGGAACGAGATTGATCCTCGAGCGCCCGATACATGATCGCGTTGTAAAAGAAATTGTTCGGCGAGCGAAGTTGATTCGGATAGGCGCTCCCGCAGATTTAACGGCAGAAACTGGACCGTTGATCAGCGCAGGACATTTAAAGAAGGTAGAAGAGTATTTGGCAAAAGGGGTCGCGGAAGGTGCGACCTTGCTTGTAGGGGGAGCGCGCTGCGCGGCTCCAGAGCTAGCAAATGGCTGGTTCTTCCCACCGACTGTTTTGGATAATTGCAACACCTCGATGTATTGCGTCCAGGAAGAGTCATTTGGTCCAATTCTCACCGTTGAAGTATTTGATACCGAAGAGGAAGCCATCAGGATTGGTAATGACACGATTTATGGGCTCTCCGGTGCGGTTTGGAGCAGCGATATCGCCAGAACTGAGCGTGTGTCCAAAGCGTTGCGCCACGGGACTATTTGGATCAACGATTATGGCCCATATAAGCCAGCGGCCGAATGGGGAGGCTTTAAAGCTTCGGGCAATGGTCGCGAATTAGGCGAACATGGGCTGCAGGAATACCTTGAAATAAAACACATTTGGACCAACAATTCACCAAGTAAATCAGAATGGTTTGCTGATGGTAATTAAAGGGGGCGAAGTTGGATAACCAAGCTCCGATGATTTCGGTTCGAAACCTGTGGAAGGTTTTTGGATCAAATCCCGAGGCAATTATTGGCACTCCCGATGCTTTGCTGTCGAGGCAAGAGTTGCGCGCGAAGACAGGTAACACGATCGCCGTACGAGATGTTTCCTTCGATGTTGCGCCTGGAGAAGTCTTCGTTGTTATGGGACTTTCCGGTTCAGGCAAATCTACTTTGGTTCGCTGTATGACGCGATTGATTGAACCTACGCAAGGTGAATTACGTTTCGAAGATGAAGATATTCTGAAAGTGGACGATAAGAGACTTCGTGAATTGCGTAAGACCCGTTTCTCAATGGTCTTCCAACATTTTGGTCTATTACCGCATCGCAAAGTTATCGATAACGTTGCGTATAGCCTAGAGATTAATGGAGTTGGTAAAGCCGATCGCCATGCACGAGCCAATGAAGTGATTGAACTCGTGGGGTTACAAGGTTATGCGCAGGCTTACCCAGAGCAGTTATCAGGTGGAATGCAGCAGCGAGTTGGCTTAGCTCGTGCTCTCGCCGTAGACCCACAAGTGCTCTTCCTCGATGAACCTTTTAGTGCACTGGATCCGCTTATTAGAAGAGATATGCAGACTGAGGTCATACGGCTGCATCATCAACTTGGAAAAACGATGGTCTTTATTACTCACGACTTGGCGGAAGCTGTGAAATTGGGTGACCGAATTGCGATCATGCGTGACGGTGCAGTAGTCCAGATAGGTACCCCGGAAGAATTAGTGGCACAACCTGCAGATGATTATGTAGCAAATTTTGTTCGTGACTTCCCGAAGTCTCATATTCTTACCTTGCGTTGGATTGCGCGAAAGCCCGAACCCAGCGAAGACTTAAGTGGTCCAATTCTTCCACCTAACATCACCGTTAGGAATGCGACTCGTCAGATCATCGAATCATCGATTCCGATTAGGGTGATGGAGAATGGAAACTTACTTGGCGTAGTCACGGCCGTGGAAGTTTTGCATCTCATCTCAGGTCAGGAATAGCCGGTGGCTACCACCCTGCTCTCCAAAACCATGGGTGAGCCAGCACCGGTTGCCGCAAAGAAATCTAAGCTTAGTTTTCAACTCTCTCTGCTAACCACTGGATTCTTATTCTTTGCAATATTGTTACGCGGAATCGCGACACTTCCATTAGATACTTCAAGCCTCACCTCGTTCCAAAATTGGCTCAATAGCGTGAGTGACTGGATTGGCAACAACCGAACAACAAATCCGGTATTCACCTTCTTTATTAATGTTATCCGCGACTTCATTGATGGATTCGTGACCGGAATCCAGGACCTCATCAGTCAAGCGGTTGGAAATAATGCCTCGCCGCTGCTGGGATGGTTTGGGATCGTTGTCTTGTTGAGCTACCTCGCATATGCCGTCGCAAATATAAGAATTGCGCTTCTCGTCTGTGGCGGACTCATCTCACTAGGGCTCTTGGGGTACTGGCAAGAATCGATGGATACCTTGGCCCTGACCCTCGCAGCGGTAGTTCTGGCGCTGATTATTGGCATCCCGCTGGGCATATGTGCAGGGTTATTCCCTCGCTTTGAGAAGATAATTACTCCTGCCCTCGACTTTGCACAAGTGATGCCTACATTCGTTTATCTCACTCCCGTCACTCTCTTCTTTTTAATCGGACCAGCCTCGGCGACGATTGTGACGATGGTTTACGCGATCCCTCCTGCGCTGCGCATCACGGCAGTAGCTCTCCATGAGGTGCCTTGGTCTAGCGTCGAAGCTGCCATATCTATGGGCTCAACGCGAATGCAAGCCCTTCGAAAGGTGCAGTTACCCCAAGCTAAGCGCACCATAGTGGTTGGTATTAACCAAACTATTATGGCGGCGCTCTCTATGGTCACCATCGCAGCCCTGATTGATGCTCCCGGTTTAGGTAAAGTTGTAATAAGGGCGCTGGAGTCGTTGGATATCGGAAGTTCTTTCCAAGCAGGATTAGGAATCGTCATTTTAGCTGTCGTCTTGGATCGAACGACGACGGCAGCGGCATCCAAAGTGGATGCCGAAAATTCACATCTCCTCGACCATAAGCATCATCGTCAAATATTGAAGATTGGTGCGATTGTCAGTGTGATTGCCGTTGTTATTTCGCGAGTCTACCTTTGGGCAGGAAATTTCCCCGGTACTGGCGTTCTCGGCCACGATATTGCAACGTACACCGATAATGCAACGAATTGGTTCCAGGCGCATTTTGTTAACGTTACAAATGGCATCACCAATGCAGTTTCCTACGGATTGCTCAACCCATTGCAGAGCCTCTTAACAAATAGCCCTTGGTTTATTACTGGGCTCGCATTTGTTTTGCTGGCAGCAATTCTTGGCGGTAAAAAGTTAACGCTGGTTGCAATATTCTGTGTGCTTGGAATTGTAGGTACTGGTTTGTGGTCTGACACCATGGCGACGCTGGCCTCAGTTTTAGTTGCTTCAATCGCAACCGTAACGATTGGCATTGTGGTCGGAGTTTGGATCGGCAGAAGTAAACGAGCCGATCAAATTATTCGACCAATCCTCGATGCAGGGCAGGTCCTGCCCGCATTCGTCTACCTAGTACCTTTCCTAGGTCTATTCGGTGCAACTAGGTTTACTGCAATCATGGCGGCCATTGTTTATGCCGCTCCTGCTTCAATTAAATTGATGGCAGACGGAATTGCAGGTATTCCTGCATCGATTTCAGAAGCTGGAATTGCTGCGGGATCGAGCAAGTGGCAGATGATTATAAAAGTCCAATTACCGAGTGCGCGCCGCGCGGTGGCGCTCTCAACCAACCAAGGCATAATTTATGTTCTAGCAATGGTTGTCGTAGGCGGCCTTGTAGGCGCTGGTGGACTGGGGTATCTCGTTGTTGCTGGTTTCGCTCAGCTAAATCTCACGGGGAAGGGGTTGGCCGCGGGGTTAGCGATCGTACTTCTGGGAATTTTATTGGACAGAATCACCCAAGCGGCAGCGGTCAGGAGTACGCTCCAAGGCAAGTAAATAGAATCCGCTAATTGCATTGGTTGGCGGCCAAGTTGATTGCAATCAATAGATCAGGAGGAGTTATTTATGTTTAAATCGCATAGGTTCCGTCGTGGAGCCACACTCATGCTAGTTGTGAGCGCTATTACCTTTGCTCTACCGGCTGCTGTGCCTGCTCAAGCGGCAGCTGCTTGCGGTACCGTTAATTTGGCTGACAATGCTTGGGTTGGTTATGAAGCCGACCTTGCTGTTGTTTCCTATGTATTGAAGAACAGCCTAGGTTGCAAGGTTGTAGTAAAGAATATTTCAGAGCAAGTTTCCTGGCAGGGATTCCCAACCGGTCAGGTCGACGCGATTCTTGAAAACTGGGGACACGAAGATTTAGCGGCCAAGTACATCACAAAGCAGAAGGTTGCCGTGGATCTTGGTAGCACCGGAAACAACGGCATCATTGGTTGGTATGTCGTACCTTGGATGGTTGCAAAATATCCTGGTATCACCAATTACAAGAACTTGAATAAGTATGCAAGTTTGTTTAAGACATCTGAGTCAGGCAGCATGGGCGCATTCCTTGATGGCGACCCTTCCTACGTAACTAACGATGCTGCAATTATTAAGAACCTTAAGCTGAACTACAAAGTAATCTTCACAGGTAGCGAAGCAGCACTGATCACCTCCTTCCGCACTGCACAAGCGCAGAAGAAGCCAATGATCGGTTACTTCTACGAACCTCAGTGGTTCTTAGCTGAAGTTCCATTGGTACACGTCACACTTCCAAAGTGGACAAAGGGTTGCGATGCAGATCCAAAGACGGTGGCTTGCGATTACCCACCTTATCCACTTAATAAAGTGGCAAGCGTGAAGTTCATGAATTCCGGTTCCCCTGCGGCAACTGTTATCAAGAACTTTAAGTGGACCAATGCAGATCAGAACTCGGTTGCAAAGTCACTTGCTGTAGGCAAGTTGACTGATGACGCTGCAGCGAAGATCTGGGTCGATGCTCACCCAGCAATTGTGAAGGCATGGTTAGGAAAGTAGTAGTTAATAGTTAGGAGGTTCGGCGCGCTCGTTAAATGGAAAGTCATTTGACTAGCGCGCCGATCTATTTCTTGAGTAACATAGTTAAATGAACCTACTTTACGATTACATCATTGTCGGAGGTGGCTCTGCAGGTAGCTCCCTAGCAAATCGGTTGAGCGCAGATCCAAAGAATTCAGTATTAGTCCTAGAGGCGGGCCGCCCCGATTACAAATGGGATGTTTTCATTCATATGCCAGCTGCTCTAGCCTTTCCAATCGGCAACAAACACTATGACTGGCAATACGAGTCAGAACCCGAGCCCTTCATGAACAATCGCAAGATTTACCATGCTCGGGGAAAAGTCTTGGGCGGCTCTGGAAGTATTAATGGCATGATCTGGCAACGGGGAAATCCACTCGATTATGAGCGCTGGAGTCAAGATGCTGGCATGGAGAATTGGGATTACGCGCACTGCCTGCCCTACTTTAAAAAAATGGAGAATTGCTTAGCCGATCCCAAGAACCCTTTTCGGGGTAATAGTGGGCCTTTAGAGCTAGAGCGGGGCCCGATCAAGAGCCCACTCTTCGCTGCTTTCTTTAAAGCAACCGAAGAAGCTGGATACCCACGGACGGACGACGTTAATGGCTATCGACAAGAGGGATTCGCGGCATTTGACCGTAATGTGCGACGTGGCAGACGCTTAAGTTCCGCTCGTGCATATCTTCACCCAGTGATGAAGCGAAAGAATTTGACCGTTAAGACTCGTGCCATGGTTAGCAAAGTTATATTTGAGGGCAAGACAGCCGTCGGAGTTGAAGTTGTGATCAAAGGCAAGACAGAAATTATTAAGGGCCGCGAGATTATTCTCTGCGGTGGCGCCATAAATACTCCGCAGATATTGCAACTATCAGGAATTGGAAATGCTAAAGATCTAAAGGCTATGGGTATAGAAGTTGTTAAAGATTTGCCAGGTGTTGGAGAAAACTTACAGGATCATCTAGAAGTCTATGTCCAATACGCCTGCAAAGAACCAGTTTCGATGCAACCGATGCTTAAACTCTGGCGCAGACCATTCATTGGAGCGCGGTGGTTAATTCTCCGGAGCGGGCCTGGTGCTACTAATCACTTTGAAGCAGGTGGATTTACGCGCAGTAATGACGATGTTAAATATCCCAATTTAATGTTTCATTTCCTACCGCTGGCAATTCGCTATGACGGCACCGCACCTTCAGGCGGGCACGGCTATCAAGTCCACGTTGGTCCTATGTATTCAAATGCGCGTGGCTCGATCAAGATCAAGAGCACCGATCCTCTGGTAAAGCCCGCACTGCGGTTTAATTACATGTCAACAGATGAAGATCGCCGCGAATGGGTTGAAGCCGTTAAGGTCGCGCGTAACATTTTGACGCAGAAGGCGATGGACCAGTACAACGCTGGTGAAACTTCTCCCGGTCCATCAGTTGCGACCGATGCAGAAATTTTAGATTGGGTTCGCAAAGATGGCGAGACAGCACTGCATCCATCCTGTACCGCAAAGATGGGAACCGATGCGATGTCGGTTGTCGACCCGGCTACGATGAAAGTTTATGGGATCGAAGGCTTAAGAGTCTGCGATGCTTCAGTATTTCCCTATGTAACCAATGGCAATATATATGCTCCAGTAATGATGGTGGCTGAAAAGGCTGCAGACTTAATCTTGGGCAACAAACCATTGCCGCCAGAGAATATTGAGTTCTATCGACATGCAGGATAATCCAAAGGCTCCATCTGCAACGGCGAAGGTAAAAGTCCAAAAGTCAGATTCTGCAGATATGACTTCAGATACCGTCGTTGTTGAAGAGCCCCTAGAAATTCGCCTGAAGCGTGGTGATGTTGAAGAACAGCTGGGTATAACGATGCGCACACCAGGTGCCGATTTAGAACTTGCCGCCGGTTTCCTCTGGGGTGAAGGTTTTCTTACCGCGCCTGATCAACTTCTGACCGTGAAGGTTTGCGGGGACCGCACCCTGACTCCAAGGCAGAGGGCAAATGTCGTTATTGCCGAAGTCTCCCTAGATGCGCCCGCATCCCATCGAAATTTGGATCGCCGATTCACGATTACATCTGCATGCGGTGTATGTGGATCCACGAGTATTTCTGATTTGCATCTGCGCGGAATACCAAAGGTAGTCAAGACCAGCAAAAACCTTTCAGATTTAGCGATCTTGCCCGAACTATTAGTAGGAAAACAGCAAGTTTTTTCTAAGACCGGTGGATTGCACGCCGCGCTCTTGGTAAATCTAGCTGGGGAATCCGTCTTTCTTCGCGAAGATGTGGGACGACACAATGCGGTGGACAAGGTAATTGGCGCAGCCCTCATGGCGCAGAAACTTCCACTTTCGGATTGGACCTTAGTCGTTTCTGGGCGAGTCGGATATGAAATTGTGCAGAAGGCTATCTGTGCTGGGATCTCTGCTCTCGTTGGGGTCAGTGCGCCCACTTCACTTGCTATCGAATTGGCGGATGAATTTGGATTGACGCTTTTAGCGTTTGCGAGAAATGGTTCTGCTAAACACTTTATTGAAGTTATTGTTTCAGAGTGAAACCTGCGCACGTAGCCGTCAGTTTCTTTCTCGCCGCAACTCTCTTAATCCCGGTCCCCGCTTCCCAAGCACAGAGTGATTCACGCACCGTGACCGTCTTCGCTGCTTCAAGTTTGACGAAGGCCTTCTCAGTTCTTGGGGCGAGCTTTCAAGCGGCGCATCCCGGTATCACTGTGAGATTTTCATTCGCATCTTCTACCACTTTGGCTACTCAGATTAACCGCGGAGCTCCAGCAGATATATTTGTTTCTGCTGATGTTTCTGCGATGAGTTCTGTCGTTGCAGAGGTTCCCGACCCAATTGCTTATCTGGTTAATCAGGTGGTGGTTGCGGTCCCTAGAGGATCGAAGATTAGGAAAATCTCTGACCTTAATGCCGGCTTCAAGTGGTTGCAGTGTTCTCATAGTGTTCCATGTGGCATTGCGGCTGATTCAGCTCTGGCGAGTGAAGGATCTGTTACCAGTACTCCAGTTTCGTTGGAGAGCTCGGATGCCAGCGCCGTGGCAAAGTTACTAGCCGGGTCGGTCGATGCGGCAATTGTCTATAAAACTGATGTGGTGGCCAACCCAAGCAAGCTGACGGCGATCACTTTTGCCAATACCGCGGCGGCCTCAACCCAGTACCAACTCGGAATTTCGACCCAAAAGAGAACGGCAAAGAGCCATTGGGCGCAGACCTTCTTTGATTACCTGAAGGGTCATAATGCGAAGAAGTTATTAGCGGCTAGTGGGTTTACCATTTCACAATGAAGCGGCGTAGAACTGACCCAGTAACTCGCCTGCTCGCCGGCCTCGCTATAACCGTCGTGGCTCTTCCACTTGTTGCCATTTTTGTAAAAGTTCCGTGGTCTACCTTCTTTACAAGTATTCGCAGCGATGGCTCGCTCACCGCTGTGAAACTCTCAATCTGGACCTCGCTCCTCGCTGGATTAATCTGTCTTCTCTTGGGGGTGCCCCTCGCTTGGTGGCTGGCGCGCGGTTCAGATCGCGTAACAACATTTCTTCGGCCGATTGTTTTAGCGCCGATTGCCCTTCCTCCGACAGTCGCTGGTCTGGCTATGTTGGGGTTGCTTAGTCGCACCGGCCTATTGGGGAGGCCGATTTATAGAATCTTCAATTGGCAGATGCCATTTACCACCACAGCGGTGATCTTTGCTGGAATCTTCGTGGGCTTGCCATTCCTAGTTTTGGTTTCAGAATCAACCTTCCGACAATTGCCGCGGGATGTGCAGGATGCCGCCGAGATCGATCGCGCGACCCCGGGCCAGGTATTCCGCTTGATAGCTATTCCACAATCAAAGAGTGGAATTGTTACTGGTCTAGTTTTAGCATGGGCGAGAATCTTGGGTGAATTCGGCGCGACGATGATGTTTGCTGGCTCTCTGCCGGGTACCACTCAAACATGGACAATGCAGATTTACCAGGAGCTAGATATCAGCCAAGACACCGCTTACTCCTTGAGCCTCCTGATGGTCTTGATCTCTGTCTCACTAATATTCTTCCTACGTAAACCAATCACGCAAGCATTCGCATCTTAAGTAGAGGAGTACTCCGATTACTTTGCCACCAGTAGTCCAAGCAGGACGCGAGCTCACCCCTGCAGAGAGGAAGCGCTATGCCAGACATCTCGTTATGTCTGAGATAGGTGTCGTGGGACAGCAACGCATCGTGAACGCCAAGGTGCTCGTTGTCGGTGCTGGTGGATTGGGTTCGCCGATCCTTCTCTATTTAGCAGCGGCAGGCGTAGGGACGTTGGGAATCGTCGATTTTGATCGCGTTGATGAGTCGAATCTGCAACGTCAGATAATTCACGGTCAATCAAATATCGGTGAAAAGAAGGTTGAAAGTGCGAAGGCGAAGATCCAAGAGATCAATCCATCGGTTATTGTGGAGACGTATCACTTGCGACTCGATGAAAGCAATGTATTAGACCTTTTCGCACGCTACGACATTATTGTTGACGGAACCGATAATTTTTCAACGAGATATCTCATCAATGATGCCTGCGTCATACTCAATAAACCCTGCGTGATGGGCTCGATCTTTCGCTTTGATGGTCAAGCGAGTGTTTTCTGGGCGGCGCAGGGGCCGTGTTATAGGTGCGCTTATCCCAGTCCACCACCTAAGGAGTTGGTGCTCAACTGTGCCATCGGGGGAGTGCTTGGCGTGCTCTGTGCTTCTATTGGTTCAATTCAGGCGACCGAGACGCTCAAACTAATTGTGGGCATGGGTTCGCCGTTGGTGGGGTCGATAATCTTTTACGACGCTCTGGAATCTGAGTACGACAAGGTAAAAATCGCCAAAGATCCCAGCTGCTCCTTCTGTTCGGATCCGACAAGCGCGCGGTTGCTGGAAAGCTATGAGGCTTTCTGTGATGTGCCATCAAATTCAAGTGAGATTACGGCGGCGGAACTAGCTGCTCGGATCAGCGCAGGTGAATCTCTACAAATTGTCGATGTACGCGAACCCTACGAGTGGGAAGAATCGCGGATCGAAGGGGCGGTGCTCATCCCTTTAGCAGAATTTTTTGATGGCAGAGCGCAAGAAAAAATCTTGAGAGATAGACCAGTGATTCTTTACTGTCATCTGGGAATTCGCTCAGCACGAGCCCTGGCCGCCCTTGCGGATTCTGGATTTGTGGGTATCGCGCACTTAAGCGGAGGCATCGTTTCTTGGGACGAGTTTGTGACAAATGGATAATTCTTTAAGCGTAATGATCCTCACGGGAGGAACAAGTAAGAGATTCGGATCAGATAAATCAGAGGCGCTGTTAGGCGACCGCGCTTTAATTGATCACCTGATCGATGAGATTCCTGCGGGCCTTCCCATCGTCATAGTTGGACCGCCTCGAGATTCGTATGGCGCGCAGATCCAAGTGGTGCAAGAGAGTCCGGCGCACGGTGGTCCGGTAGCCGCGATAGCCGCTGGAGTGGCGCTGGTACAGACAAAACTCGTGGCGATCTTTGCTACCGATATGCCCTACGGCCCCTTATTGATTCCGGAATTGATTGATTCGCTAGATACGGAGTGCGATGCGGTTCTCCCAGTGGATGCCGAGGGATATGCGCAACCACTGAGCGCGCTCTATCGAGTCGACGCACTACTGCAGGCCGTTTCTTCCTTTGCGACTGTAGATGGTGAATCGATGCGAAATCTGGTGGCAAGCTTAAAAGTAGTTAAGATTCCCATAGATAAATCGAGCGCCCATATGTTGCTTGATATTGATACTCAGGCAGATCTCACGGAGGCTGTATCCTCATATAAAGGTATGAATCCACCGTTAACTAGCAAGGAGGGTCGATGATGGACCAATGGATTGAGGCAGTTAAGAAGGAACTCGGGCTCGATGCCGCGATAGATAAAGAAATGATTCTCAATATTGCACGCGACGCCGCTCATGCCATCGAAAGACCAGCCGCTCCAATAACTACCTATTTAATAGGTTTTGCGGTTGCACGTGGAGCCGATGCACAAGTTGCAGCAGCAGCTATTGAGAAGTTGGCAAAGCAGTGGCCAACCAACCAATAAGAGTTATAAATGAAGCTAGCTGGAGCGAGGCGCGGTTAGCCGCGACTAATAGCGTCGGCGCCTTACCTCTCGAACTCCTAACTATAAATAACTGCATTGATCGGACTTTGGCACAAGACCTTATTTCCCCAGTAGATCTACCTACTTACAAAACCTCTGCTATGGATGGTTACGCGGTTGCAGGAGATGGACCCTGGAGAATTGTTGGAGAAGTAAAAGCAGGAGCTCCAATGCAGGATGAACTAATTTCAGGTACTGCTGTAGGAATTGCGACAGGCGCCGTCATCCCTCGGGGCACTTTCGCGGTTCTGCGTTGGGAGAATGCTCAAGTTGTAGATGACATGGTGTCGGGCAAGGTTAAAGAAGATGCAGAGATTCGTCCCGCTGGTATGGAATGTCGAAGCGGTGAAGTTATTGCTAAGGCGGGAACCGTCTTATCTCCAGCGTGGATCGGTCTGCTCGCCGCTGCGGGATTTGATTCCCTTGAAGTAACTCGCAAACCCCGAATCGAAATAATTCTCCTAGGCGATGAACTGCAATTAGAAGGTATCCCAAATGGCGGGCTAGTTCGCGATTCGCTAGGACCGCAATTGCCGGCTTGGTTGCAGCGCATGGGCGTAGAGCTCATCGCAACCAATTATGTGGTCGATGAAATCTCACTTGTCATTGCAGCAATTGCAACTGCTTGTAAGCGCGCTGATGTTGTGATCACGACTGGAGGTACGGCAGCTGGCCCGCGGGATCATGTCCATGGTGCAATATCTGCACTTGATGGCTCACTCCTCATTGATGGGGTAAAAGCTAGACCCGGTTACCACATGTTGTTGGCAACTCTGGGGAACGTTTCATTGCTGGGCCTGCCAGGCAATCCGCAGTCGGCGATCCTCTCTCTTATTACTCTAGGAGCGCCACTTTTTGATTCGCTCTTGGGGCGGCCTGCTCTGGAACTTAAAAGCGTGACGATCCGCGAAGAGATTACAACTGCTCCCGGATTTACAAAGTTGGTGCCTGGCAATATGCATGGTGCAGAATTTGAAGAGAGCCAATATCTAGGATCTGCCATGCTCCGCGGGCTGGCCCAATCAACTGGAATTGCTGTGGCAGCCCCGGGGATCAACAAAGCCGGAAGCTCCGTGTTATGGTTACCGCTCCCGTAAATTAGGATTGAAGCCTATGACTCCCGAGAATTCGCTCACGCACATTAATGACAAAGGCCAGGCACATATGGTCGATGTCGCTAGCCGAGATATTACGCTCCGTATTGCCAGCGCTTCTGGATGGGTAAAACTCTCACCACAAGTTATTGGACTTTTACGCGGTGGCGGAGTTCCTAAAGGCGATGTCCTAGCAACAGCGCGAATTGCAGCCATCATGGGAGCAAAGCGAACCCCCGATCTGATTCCGCTCTGTCATCCGATTGCTATTCACGGAGTCGACGTCAATTTGGAAGTTAAAGATCAGGGAGTCTTTATCGAGATAGAAGTGAGAACCGCTGATCGCACCGGCGTTGAGATGGAAGCGCTCACTGCAGTAGCAATCGCGGGACTGACCATCATTGATATGGTGAAATCTCTCGACCCTGCTGCAACGATCTGCGATGTTCAAGTTGAGAAGAAATCTGGTGGCCGAAACGGTGACTGGGTAAGAGATTGATTAGTTATACCGCCCAGGTCATCACCGTTAGTACCCGAGCTGCACTTGGGGTTTACGAAGACCGCAGTGGGAAGATTTTGGCACAAGGGTTATCTGAGCTCGGGTATTCGCTGGCCGACGTTGTAGTCGTTTCAGACGAGCCTTCTCTCATCACCCTTGAGATTTCTCGCGCGCTAAGTGCTGGAGTAGATCTCATTGTTACAACCGGGGGAACTGGCGTCTCTCCAACTGACGTGACTCCAGAAGCAACCGCCCCATTGATAGAGAAACTATTGCCGGGATTTGGAGAAGCACTGCGCGCTCATTCACGCGCTCTCGTTCCGACCGCCGATCTCACACGCGGATTAGCAGGAGTACATGGAAAGTCATTGATCATTAATCTTCCCGGATCAACCGGGGGAGTTCGTGATGGCTTGGTCATCATTGAGCGCCTGGCAGCGCATGTCTTAGACCAAACTCATGGAGTTGATCACTAAATGATCACGACTCTCCTTACCTCCGATCCGATAGATGTCGCCACCTTTGCGCAGGTGGTTCAATCACCTGACTTTGGAGCAGTGGTCACATTCTCTGGAAATGTCCGGAACAACGACGGCGGCAAGGTAGTGCGAACTCTTACCTATGAAATTCATCCATCTGCAGAGCAGGTACTGCGCGATATCGTTACTGAAGTAGCCAACGATCCAGAGCTGGGAAGCGTGGCAGTTGCCCACCGTTACGGTGAGATCCCTATCGGTGAGAGCGCTTTTGTTGTCGCAGTATCAGCGGCCCACCGGGGTCCCGCGCTCGCTACCTGTTCTCTTTTAGTCGAAGAAGTGAAAGCCAGACTGCCTATTTGGAAGCATCAGCTCTTCGCTGACGGAACTGATGAATGGGTGAACTCGGCATGAGCCAGCTGATCGATAACTATGGACGTAAGCACCGTGATCTACGTGTTTCTCTTACCGATCGCTGTTCGCTTCGATGTTCGTACTGTATGCCTCATGATTTTTCCGATTGGCTAAAGTCCGAGCACCTTCTCAATACCGACGAACTGATGCTAATTATTGAGAATGCGGTCGCAGTCGGAATCGAAGAGGTTCGGCTTACTGGCGGCGAACCGCTATTGCGCGCAGATATCGTAGAAATTGTTTCCAGAATTTCATCACTGCCCAATGCTCCTAAACTCTCATTGACCACCAATGGGTTGCGGCTGAAGGAATTGGCGAAGCCTCTTGCCGATGCTGGCTTAGAACGCATAAACGTCAGCCTCGATACTTTGGATAGGGCGCGCTTCAAAACTTTGACTTATCGCGACCGCATTGACGATGTCTTTTCTGGATTAAGTGCGGCGCGCGCAGCTGGACTGGCCCCTATCAAGATCAATGCCGTCCTGCTTCAGGGCGTCAACGATGATGAAGCACCGGCTCTGCTGAAGTGGGCCCTCGCAGAGGGGTTCTCACTGCGTTTCATCGAACAGATGCCGCTTGATGCCGGCGGAATTTGGAATCGGGAGACGATGGTTACCGCAGGTGTCGTACTCGCAGCCCTTTCGAAAGAATTTGATTTAGTAGCGGCCACCGATCGAGGATCCTCGCCGGCTGAAGAGTTTTTTATCAATGGGACGCAAGAGACGGTTGGAATTATTGCTAGCGTCACTCAACCATTTTGTGGAGCTTGCGATCGTTTACGCCTTACCTCCGATGGCCAACTGCGGTCGTGTCTCTTTTCATTAGAGGAGATGGACCTGCGTAGTGTTGTTAGAAATCCAGAACTGTCGCCAGCTCAAATCGCGCAAGAGATCTCAACTCGATTCCATAAATCGGTGGCAGGAAAACTACCAGGACATGGAATCAACGACGTTACTTTTATTCAACCACGTCGGCCGATGTCAGCTATCGGTGGATGAGTTAACCACCAGCAAACTTAGGTAGTACATCAATCTGACTGCCCGCTGCGATCGGCGCTTCGAAGTCATGGCAGATAACCGCATTAACGAGGAACGAACATTGCGGAACAACTCGAGCCAATTCCGGGTTCGCCGTTAAAGTTGCCAGAATCTGATTTAAGGTTCCAGCAGGCAGAAGCATCTGGTCGGTTTTCGCCGCAGCGCGTGCAGCGGCAAAAAACCGCACTTCCACTGTACTCATAGTGGAATTGTCCCGTTTTTACCGCCAAGAAGCGAGTAGGAATTCATTGCGTCCCGGACCGCGCTGAGTAAGATTTGAATATGTTAGATCTACACACAGTAGGCCTTTGGCAACAAGCAACCGTGATTATTGACTCCGGGATAGCAGGAATTCTTGGTTCAATAATTGGATGGGAACGCGATAAGGCTGGAAAGTCGGTAGGGCCACGCACTATGGCCCTTGTGGGTACATCAGCCGCCAGTATCGTCTCCATAGGAGTCGTACTTGATCACCTTGCGCGTATCGGAGATCCAACTCGAACAATTCAAGCCATCATGACGGGAATTGGATTCCTGGGCGCAGGTTTAATTTTTCAATCAAAACGTTCTGGAACACAAGGTGTCACAACCGCTGCCACTGTATTCGCGACCGCCGCAATGGGTTGCAGCGTTGGCTTAGGTTTTCAGGTTGCCGGGGCAGGGCTCACGATAATCATTTTAATTATTTTGCGTTCGACTCGATTCCTTGAGATCGCGGCCGCAAAACATTTAGCTGGAGAAGATGACTAACGATCGAAGCGATCGAGCTCCATCACCTTTACCCAGGCGGCCACGAAATCATGAACAAATTTCGTAGATGCATCTTTACTTGCATACACCTCAGAGAGCGCACGCAGTATTGAGTTTGATCCGAAGATCAGATCTGCTCGGGTAGCGGTCCACTTGACCTCGCCGGTCTTGGTATCCCGACCTTCAAAAGACTCTGCAGCATCCGATTTTGCAGTCCAACCCGTACCAATGTCGAGAACATTGATAAAGAAATCGTTGGTCAACGTGCCAGGTGTCTTTGTGAAGACTCCATCCTTTGAACCACCCACATTTGCACCCAGAACACGCAAACCTCCGACGAGTACGGTCATCTCGGGAGCGGTAAGGGTAAGTAACGCTGCTTTATCGACGAGGTGGAATTCGGCGGGATGATGATTGCCACTTGCGATGAAGTTACGGAATCCATCAGCATGTGGTTCGAGAACGGCGAAGGAATCAACATCTGTCTGCGCTTGGGATGCATCGGACCGGCCAGGAGTAAATGGAACTTCAACCTTTATTCCAGCCGCTTTGGCTGCAGATTCGATGGCGACAGAACCACCAAGGACGATCAAATCGGCGAGTGAAACCTTCTTGTTGTTAGAAGTTGCATTGAATTCAGATTGGATTTTTTCAAGCCCAGTAAGAACTACTGCGAGCTCTGTGGGATTATTGGCTGCCCAGTTGCGCTGTGGCTCAAGGCGAATGCGGGCACCATTAGCTCCACCGCGTTTGTCGGTACCTCGGAAGGTAGAAGCAGAAGCCCAGGCGGTCGAGACAAGTTGGCTAATAGACAGGCCAGAGGCGAGGATCATTTCCTTAAGCGCGGCAATCTTTTTATCACCAATTACATCGTGATCAATTTCAGGGAGAGGGTCTTGCCAAATGAGATTTTCGGCAGGAACCAAATCTCCCAAATAACGGGCAACGGGTCCCATGTCGCGGTGCGTTAACTTAAACCAAGCGCGCGCAAAGGCATCGGCCAGTTGATCGGGATTTGCTAAGAAGCGTCGTGAAATTGCTTCGTAAGCCGGATCAAAGCGAAGCGCTAAATCACTCGTGAGCATTACAGGTGCGTGTTTCTTTGAGGGATCGTGAGCATCGGGGACCGCATCAGAGGCAGCGCCATCTTTTGGAATCCATTGCGTAGCACCGGCAGGACTCTTGGTCTGCACCCAGTCATGAGCGAAGAGGAGTTCAAAGTAAGAGTTGTCCCACTCGATAGGTGTTGCAGTCCATGCGCCTTCCAAGCCGCTGGAGATGGTGTCGCCGGCATTGCCAGTTCCGAAAGAGTTCTTCCAGCCCAAGCCCATATTTTCAATGGCTGCTGCTTCTGGTTCTGGCCCCACATACTTACTTGGATCTGCTGCCCCATGAGTTTTACCGAAGGTGTGACCGCCGGCGATTAGCGCAACGGTTTCTTCATCATTCATTGCCATTCGAGCAAAAGTTTCGCGAATGTCGCGCGCAGAAAGTAGGGGATCAGGGTTTCCATTTGGACCTTCAGGATTAACGTAGATCAGACCCATCTGAACCGCGGCCAAAGGATTTTCTAGATCGCGCTCGCCGCTATAACGATTGTCGGCTAACCATTCTGCCTCTTTACCCCAATAGGTTTCATCAGGCTCCCAAACATCGGCACGACCACCACCAAAGCCAAAGGTTTTAAATCCCATAGATTCGAGTGCGACGTTTCCCGTCAAAATCATTAGATCGGCCCAGGAAATTTGCTTGCCATATTTCTGTTTGATTGGCCATAAAAGTCTGCGCGCCTTGTCGAGGTTAACGTTATCGGGCCAACTATTGAGTGGAGCGAATCGTTGCATTCCTGAACCGGCTCCGCCGCGACCATCAGAGGTGCGATAGGTACCAGCGCTATGCCAAGCCATGCGAATAAAAAATGGACCGTAGTGTCCATAATCAGCCGGCCACCACTCTTGGGAATCGGTCATGAGCGCGCGTAGATCGTTTTGCAGCGCGGTGTGATCCAATTTCTTAAACTCTTCTGCGTAATTAAAATCTTCACCCATGGGATTGGCTTGGGAAGAGTTGTATTGAAGTACTTTAAGGTTGAGCTGGTTCGGCCACCAATCTTGATTAAAAGTGCCTTCACTCGCCAACTTGCTGCCGGTGTAAGGACATTTGTTCTCGCTATTCATGGCTTCTCCTCTAGATATCGCTGGGAATACTGGGTCGCGGGTTTAATAGCTCAGTAGACCAGCACCTCGTTTAGCCTAGCGAACCCAGGTAAACAGCGCATAACAGAGGTAAAGAGAGAAGGCCCTCCCACCTAACTCTCGTTAGATGGGAGGGCCTGCAGGTTTCTAGCAGATTAAGGCTTTACAGGTGCAACGGGCTTAGGTGCGACTGTAGGTAGAACTGCCTTTGCTGGAAGCGCTGGCAGGGCGGCAATTGAAGTTGCACGGGCTGTTGTGGCAGCAGCGACTGCGGCTACGCGAGCGTTGAGAGCAACTTGCCGTGCAGCGGCCGTGACCGTCCCTGTGGTGGCAGTTGTGAATGCAGCACGAGCGGCAGCTACGGCGGTATTGAATGTGGCATCAATCTGCTTTAGCGCTGTCTTATGAGAAGCAAGTGCGGCGCGGTAGGTGACCAGCGCGCTCTTGTAAGCAGTCCGATCAGCGTTGCGAGTATCTTGCCAAGCCTTTAAGGCTATGCGGTAAGCAGCGAGGGCAGCCTTGTAGGCAGCCTTATCGGCTGCTGTTGCCTTTGCAGTGGTTGCAGTAGTAGGGGTTGGGGTGGTGTCGGCGAAAGCTGCGGTTGGAGCCAAGAGCATCGCAGCGCCTATGGTTCCAGCAACAATGCGGTTACGTAAATTCTTCTTCATGATCTATCCCTTGTTAGAGGTTTCGTGTCCGGTGAGGGCACTGGGAGCTTCTGTTCCCATGGCTAAATCATCAACTCCCTCTTTGTGAGATCCATGTGAAAACCTTGTCAGCCTCTTGCGGGTCGAGATGGGCAAGTTAGGCTTACGGAATATGAAAAAGGCCCAGATTCTGGTTGTTGACGACGAGTCAGGCGTGCGCGAACTAGTAGGGGATGTTCTTGGACTGGAGGGCTATGCGGTCACAATCGCAGTTGATGGCTTAGATGCTCTCTCTCAAATCCGAAAACAGAAATTTGACCTTTACGTCCTAGATATCAATATGCCCAAGATCGATGGTCTGGTTTTACTTGAAAAGGTGAGAGGGGCTGGCGATCAGACCCCAGCGCTACTTTTGAGCGCTCGCCGAGAGAAGGACGATATCCACCAGGGTTTCCGAGTGGGTGCAGATGATTATGTGACAAAGCCATTTAGTATTGAAGAGCTAGCGCTTAGGGTTGAAGCGATTTTGCGACGCACGCAAGGTTCCCAAGTCACCAACATTTTGCGCTGTGGACCTATCTCGATTGATATTGATCAACATCTTGTGAAGTTTGAAGATGAAATCATCGAACTGTCACCCACGGAGTACAACCTCTTGAATTTCCTTGTTGAACGTAAGAATAAAGTAGTGCGCAAAGATGCACTCCTCAATGCCGTATGGGGAATCGATTTCGAAAATAATTCAACGGTCGTCGAAACTTATATATCCTATCTACGTAAGAAATTTCACCGTGGTGGATTTGAAGGAATCAAAACCGTACGAGGAGTTGGTTTCCAAATAGTGGAGCGATTGTGAAGCTCGTCCTTCGAGTAACAGTTGCTATCTTTCTCTTTCTAACTATCTCCTCTGTCGCCATCGGGTACTTTGCAATCAATAAGTATCAATCGAGCCAGATCAACTTGGTGGACGATTCCCTCAATTCAAAGATCAAAGCGCTCGTGACAACTAAAGAAGATCCATTGACCGTTGCTCAATATTTGGCCCAGGTATCCTCTATTCCAGTTACCGTCGAATATGTAACCGACACTGGAATGGTGACCGTGTTGACCGTAAATGGTCCACCAATTCCAGGGCTTCCCTCCACGGCTGTCCAATCACTGGCTCGGCATACCGATATCGATTTCGGGACAGACCTGCGCATACGAGTCTTTGAAATGCCGGGCAATAAAAGACTGATCCTGGCTGCATCCCTCACCGCTATCAATTCGGATGTATCGACCCTGACTGATGAACTTATAATATTTATTCTCGTCGTTGATCTCATAGCAGTTCTAGTTGCGTTTCTAGTTTTCCGCAGAGATGGAAAGATCAATGAAGTGAGCCATCTCATGGCACAACAACAGGCCACCATGCAGAAGTTTTTGGGTGATGCTTCTCATGAACTTCGAACACCTCTTACTGTGATCAAAGGTTACGTGGACCTCGCCCGAGCTGCTCCCGATCAAAAGAGGCAAGCGAGCTACCCCAATAAGAGTGCCATTGAGATATTCCGGATGGAGTCGATCATTAAAGATCTCCTATTTCTTGCTGAAGTCGGTGAAGCTGAAAATGTCAAAGTCGAGCGGGTTGACGTAGCAGCTATCCTGAACGATCACGAAGAGGTGCTCAAAGCCTTACAACCTGAACGCCAGATCACGCTATCCCTCGAACCTCAGATCACTGTGCAGGCTGATCCCAAACTGATTGATCGAATGATTGGCAATCTCTTCTCGAATATAAGACGGCACACTCCGGTGACCGCACCCGTTTCGATATCCCTGACTCGCGATGATAAACATCTCATCATCATCGTAGAAGATGGTGGGCCAGGGCTTACCGAATATCCAGAGAAATCGCGAAGCTTCAAACGATTTTCCACGCAGCGCTCAAAAGAAGGTGGAGGTACTGGCCTTGGTCTCAGCATTATTAATGGGGTCGTCGAGCGCTATCAAGGTAGCTTTACCCTTTCACGGAGTGAACTTGGCGGGCTGAAAGTAGTGATAACTCTGCCTATCTGACATTTGCCTGGCGCTCTGCAATACTTTGGATATGTTCAATAAGAAACTTCCACATATGTTGTGTGCAAAGTGCGGCTTTAAGG
>Ga0118677_10002586_pt1 | contig 36012 bp, 46 predicted proteins | sample AliMusrvi5mmetaG_FD_86154 | JGI IMG/M metagenome (GOLD analysis project Ga0118677, IMG submission 86154)
CGGAAAGAATATTTGAGAAATTATCATCCGATCTGAAAGAAGGAGCCTTTGTTATTCTCCTGGGCTGATCAATATATTGTTCCGGAATTTCGCTGATAAACCTGCTGGGTTCACCGGTTGTTAGATTTCCCCACCGGTAACGGGTCTCGGCAAAGCTGAGAGTAAGCTTTTTCTGGGCACGGGTTATGGCAACATAAAATAACCTCCGTTCCTCTTCCAGATCAGCCCTTGAATTCAGGGATTGTATGGAAGGGAATAGGTTTTCTTCAAGACCCATAACAAAGATGAATGGAAACTCAAGTCCTTTTGCCTGGTGGATTGTCATCAGCGTAACACGGTCTTCCGTATCATTCTTATCGACATCCATATCCGTCATTAATGAGACATCCTGCATAAACCTTCCAAGTGATTTCTGACCTTCAGGCAGCGTATCAGCGGGAACCCGAACATCGGCTAGTGCCGTAGAAATTTTTTGGTCTTCCGTAACCAGGACACCATTTTCGGAAAGACCTATATTTGGCTGGACTGAGGGGTTTTCGGTAAATTCCTTAATGGCATTCAGGAGTTCTTCAATGTTTTCAAACCGGCTGACACCTTCGGGCGTTTTATCTTCGTATAGTTCTTTCAGTATCCCGGCTGACGTAGTGATATGACGGGCCAGTTCATAAGCATTCATCGATTCATGAAGCACTGCGAAGCTTTTTATCATCATTATAAATGATGAAAGCTTATTCCTGGTACCCTCGGTTAAATCTGTAGGATAAACGCCTGGTTCCAGTAATATTTCGAAGATGCTCTTCTTATACTGATCAGCAGAGACGATGAGCTTTTCAATCGTCGTTTTGCCAATTCCCCGGGCCGGGTAATTGATGATGCGGAGCAATGCATCTTCATCGTTCGGGTTGATCACCAGCCGGAAATAGGCCAGGAGGTCCTTGATCTCTTTTCGCTGGTAGAAAGATACTCCTCCATAGATCCTGCATGGTATATTCATCTTACGCAAGGCCTCTTCAATCGAGCGCGACTGGGCATTGGTCCTGTACAGAATAGCGAATGCAGCATTCGGAAGCTGCTGGTTCATTTTGTTCTCGAAGATGGACTGGGTAACAAGGCTGGCTTCTTCGGTGTCAGTGGATGCATGCAGCAGTGAAATCTTTGCCCCGTCTTCATTGTCAGTCCAGATCACCTTTGAAATCTGCTGTTTATTGTTGGTGATTACATTATTTGCCGCTTCAACAATGGTTTTGGTAGACCGGTAGTTCTGTTCCAGTTTGAACAGTCGGTAATCGGGGTAATCGCTTTTGAAGTTGAGGATATTTTGGATGCTTGCACCACGAAAGGCATAGATGCTTTGTGCATCATCGCCAACCACGCAAAGGTTCTGGTCGTTTGCAGCGAGCTGCTTGATGATAAGATACTGCGCATAATTTGTATCCTGGTACTCATCGATCATGATGTAGTGGAATTTCCGCTGGTACTTGTAAAGGATCTCAGGAAAATCGCGCAGCAGGATATTCATATTGAACAGGAGATCGTCGAAATCCATGGCAGAAGCCTTTTTGAGACGGGCCTGGTACTGCAGGAAAAGCTGCCCTGTCAGAGGTTTACCGGCGGAATTGTCGTATTCAGTGATCTCGGGATTTTCGTTGTATTCCGTTGCCGAAATGAGACTTGTCTTGGCTGCAGATATGCGGTGAAGGATATAGTTGGGTGGATACAATTTATCATCGAGGGTATTTTCCTTGAGTAATGATTTTATAAGTCTTTTTGAATCATCCGTATCGTAGATCGTAAAGTTTGAAGGATATCCGAGGTAATGCCCTTCGATGCGAAGGATTCTTGCAAAGACCGAATGGAATGTCCCTGTCCACACATTATGCGCATCTGAACCGCCCACAAGCTGGTGAATCCGTTCTTTCATTTCACGGGCAGCCTTATTGGTAAAGGTGAGCGTAAGAACATTAAAGGGATCAACGCCCTGGTTCAGAATGTAAGCTACACGGTATGTCAGCACGCGGGTTTTTCCTGAGCCTGCGCCGGCAATGACCATAACCGGTCCGTCCATTGCTTCAACCGCGACCCGCTGGGTCTCATTAAGATCTTTTAAGAAATCAGCCACTGGTAATTTTTCGAACGGCAAAAATACGATTTACAGTGATTGAAAATCCCGATGATGAAAACTAATTCTATGTCACCATTTTCTTTACATTTGAAGACGATATTTTACCAAATGAACACACAGCTATTTCATATTCTCAACTTAGTTATAATTCTAGTTGTCTTTGCTTTCCTGGTCCGGTATGCATGGGATATTTTCTTTTCGGATAAATATTCACCGGTGTCCTGGCAGCATGCGAAGAAATCAGGTACAATAAATGATAAGCTGGTAAGTCTTGAAAAAAAGTATCCTGACAAGGTCCGTTTCTTCAATTTCTGGTTCCAGGTTGAACGTTTGAAAAAGGATAAAATTCCCGGTGCATTCGCCGAGGCGGGAGTGTATAAAGGTGACAGTGCAAAAATTCTTCATCAAATGGATACGGGAAGATCCTTTCATCTTTTTGATACGTTTTCCGGTTTTGAAGCCCGGGATCTTGTTTATGAAACCGGTGAAGCTGCGACTTATGCAACCGACAATTTCGCGGATACCAGTGTTGTCAAAGTCCTGAAGAATATTGAAGGGAATGATAATATCCTGATTCATGCCGGGTATTTCCCGGATACAACCCTGGATTTGCAGGATGAGATTTTCGCCCTGGTGAACCTGGACCTGGATCTGTATATTCCCACAAAAGCAGCCCTGGAGTTCTTTTACCCGCGGTTGTCTCCGGGCGGCCTCATCATCATTCATGATTACAATCCCAAATGGGAAGGGATCTGTAAAGCGGTGGATGAATTTTTGACCGGCAAGCCCGAATCCCTGGTCGTGATCCCGGATACGGATGGAAGCTGCATGATTATCAGGAACAGCAAATAGAAATGTTCTCGCAGATTTTCGCATCACCTGTCAGGTCGCGAAGCTCCTGAAAGGTGATAATTTGCAACTACCAACCAACAAGAACTACATAACATGCGGGGTAGCTGGTGGTTTCGATCCTGCCCGGATCCTCTTCGGATTCTGCTCGGATTCTGCCTGGAACAAAAAAAAATGTTCCAGGCAGCATCCGAGCACGATGGAAGCAGGATGGAAGCACGATGAAACAGGAGCAGGATGAAAGCACGATGAAACAGGAGCAGGATGGAAGCACGATGAAACAGAAGCAGGATGGAAGCACGATGAAACAGAAGCAGGATGTAAGTGGAATTTTCCGTTTTTTTTAACAAATATTCGATAAGAATCCCAATTGCATGAAAATTTGTAATTTATTTTGTTAAAAACTTTGTCATTTCAAAAAATATTGTACTTTTGCACCCTTAAAAAGCGGTAGCGCTTTTAAAAAGGAATACAAAAAAGAGGAAACAAGGAACCTGAAAGAATCAGACAATTATAGGTTTCGACCGGCGCTGATAAGCAATGCCGGATACCCATTCGAGCGGTTTGTCTTGGATACCACCTTCCTTGCATTTTCTCAGCAAGCATTCCCCAAAACAGTAAGAATTATTTTTTATAAGGTATAGTTAATATTAATTAAATATGTACCTTTGCGCTCCCAAAAATGGGGCGATTTAACATAAAATTGAAATAAACGTATTGATATGCCTACAATTAACCAATTGGTTCGTAAAGGAAGAAACAAGCTGACAGATAAAAGCAAATCTCCGGCTCTCGATTCCTGCCCGCAACGCAGAGGTGTTTGCGTCAGGGTATATACGACAACTCCAAAGAAGCCAAATTCTGCAATGCGAAAAGTTGCCAGGGTTCGTCTTACAAATGGTAAAGAAGTTAATGCATACATTCCCGGAGAAGGTCACAACCTCCAGGAACACTCCATCGTTATGATCCGCGGTGGCAGGGTGAAAGATTTACCCGGCGTCCGTTATCACATCATCCGCGGAGCCCTGGATACTTCAGGTGTGGAAGGCAGAAAACAACGGAGATCAAAATATGGTGCCAAACGGCCAAAAGCTGTTAAGAAATAATTTATCACCTTTTAAAGGGAATAAAACAAGTACAAATCGTTAATGATACTTGTGACAGACAACAAAGATTTTTCGATTTAGATAGATATGAGAAAAGCAAAACCCAAGAAAAGAGCAATCCTTCCTGATCCAAAGTTCAGTGATACCTTGGTTACGAAGTTTGTTAATAACCTCATGGAAAAGGGAAAGAAAAATATTGCTTACAATGTTTTCTATGAGGCCATCGAAATTGTTTCTGATAAAACAAAGGAAGATGGTCTGGAAGTATGGAAGAAAGCATTAGCCAATGTTACTCCTTCTGTTGAAGTCAGAAGCCGCAGGATTGGTGGAGCTACATTTCAGATTCCTTCAGAAATCAGGCCCGGACGAAAAAGCTCTATTGGCATGAAAGCACTGGTGACCTATTCCAGGAAGCGTCATGAGAAAAGCATGGGACAGAAACTGGCTGCAGAAATTGTTGCTGCCTATAAAGAAGAAGGCGCCGCTTTTAAAAGAAAAGAAGATACTCACAGGATGGCTGAAGCGAATAAGGCCTTCTCACATTTCAGATTTTAGTAACGAATTAAGAAGAGAGACCAGGGTTTAGTACAGACAATGTCAGAGAAGTTAACAAATATCAGGAACATTGGCATTATGGCGCACATCGACGCGGGTAAAACCACGACGACTGAGCGTATCCTGTATTATACCGGCATCAACTATAAGATCGGTGAAGTTCATGATGGCACTGCCACGATGGACTGGATGGTCCAGGAGCAGGAACGAGGAATTACAATCACATCTGCTGCTACCACTGTTTATTGGGATTACCTGAAAGAAAAATACCGTATCAATATCATCGATACACCCGGACATGTAGATTTTACTATTGAAGTCGAGCGTTCACTCAGGGTACTGGACGGTGCTGTCGCACTTTTCTGTGCTGTTGGCGGCGTCGAACCTCAAAGTGAAACTGTCTGGAAACAAGCCAACAAATACCATGTGCCCCGAATCAGTTTCATTAATAAGATGGACCGGACCGGGGCTGATTTTTTTGCTGTCATTAACCAGATCAGGGAAAGACTCGGAGCCAACCCGATTCCCATTCAGATCCCGATCGGGGCAGAAGAGGAATTTACCGGTGTTATTGATCTTGTCTCAAAAAAGGCTTATATCTGGGAAGATGACACCCTTGGAAAAAATTACCACGAAATACCCATACCTGAAGATCTTCTGGAACAGGTGGAGATTTATCGTGCCAAACTGATTGAAGGTGCAGCTGAAGAAAGTGACCAGCTGCTTACAAAATATATTCAGGATCCGACTTCCATCAGCGAAGATGAAATTCATGCAGCAATCCGCAAAGCCACCATTGAAAACAGGATTACTCCTGTGATCTGTGGCGCTGCTTTCAAGAATAAAGGCATTCAGCTGCTCATTGATGCCGTAATCAAATACCTGCCTTCACCACTTGAAATTCCTGCAATTAAAGGAATTAATCCTTATACTGGGAAGGAAGAGACACGGAATCCTGATCCTGAAGCACCATTTACAGCAATTGCGTTCAAGATCGCTACTGATTCCTTTATGGGAAGAGTCGCATTCTTCAGGGTTTATTCAGGCGCCCTTGATGCCGGAACCACGGTACTGAACACCAATACAGACAAGAAAGAGCGCGCCATGCGCCTGTTTCTTATGCATGCAAACAAACAAAATCCGGTCAAGCGGATCGAAGCCGGTGAAATCGGCGCTGCTGTCGGATTAAAAGATATTCATACAGGAGATACACTTTGTGATCCCAAACACCCTATTGTACTTGAAATAATGGCTTTTCCTGAACCTGTGATCAATATGGCCATTGAGCCCAAGACCCAGGATGATATGGAAAAGCTGATGGTTTCCCTTGGTAAACTTGCCGAAGAGGATCCTACATTCAAGGTCAAGGTTGATGATGAAACCGGTCAGACACTGATCAGCGGGATGGGTGAACTTCACCTCGAGATCATTGCCGATCGCCTGCGCAGGGAATTCAATGTTGAATGTAACCGTGGAAATCCACAGGTTGCATACAAAGAAGCCATCACTAATAAAGTTCTTCACCACGAAGTCTACAAGAAACAGACGGGTGGAAAGGGCAAGTTTGCAGACCTGGTTATTGAAGTTTCTCCTGCCGATAAAGGAATTAAAGGTCTTCAGTTCATCAATGAGATCAAGGGTGGAAACATTCCCAAGGAATTCATTCCTGCCATTGAAAAAGGATTGAAAGCCGGTTTACAGAATGGACCGATCATCGGATATCCGATTGAAAGCATTAAAGTGCGGTTGATTGATGGTTCATTTCACAGTGTTGATTCCGATGCACTGGCATTCCAGATCGCCGCAGGGATTGCGCTGAAAGATGCCTGCAAGAAAGCAAAAGCAGTTTTACTGGAGCCCATTATGAAATTTGAAATCGTGACTCCGAGCCAATACCTGGGCGACGTTACCGGTGATCTGAATAAAAGAAGAGGACAGGTTGAGGAAGTTCAGTCACGGATGATGGACCAGGTTATTCTTGGTAAGGTTCCGTTATCGGAAATGTTCGGATATGTCACCACATTGAGAAGCGTGACTTCAGGACGTGCAACCTGCATGCTTGAGTTCTCTCATTATGGAGCAACTCCGCAGGAAATAATGAATGAAGTTTTATTTAAGATGCGGGGATATGTTCCCTTATACCAATAGTAATAAGTAAAGACACCTAGCAACTTTTTTCAACTATAAATAAAAAAGAAGTGAGTCAGAGAATCAGAATAAAACTAAAGTCATACGATTACAGCCTGGTTGATAAGTCAGCCGAGAAAATCGTAAAAACGGTGAAAGCAACAGGAGCTGTTGTCAGTGGACCGATTCCATTACCCACTGATAAGAAGATCTTTACTGTGCTGAGATCCACTTTTGTGAACAAAAAATCAAGGGAGCAATTCCAGCTTTGTTCTTACAAGCGGCTGATGGATATTTACAGTACCACATCCAAAACCATCGACGCTTTGATGAAGCTTGAACTTCCGAGTGGTGTTGAGGTAGAAATCAAGGTTTGATCGTAACTATTCTTGAACTGAAAAAATAATTGAGATGTCAGGATTAATTGGAAAAAAAGTAGGGATGACCAGCATCTTTGATGCTAACGGGAAGAATGTTCCCTGTACCTTAATCGAAGCGGGTCCTTGTGTTGTAACCCAGATGAGGTCTGTTGAAAAAGAGGGTTATGATGCTATTCAGCTTGCTTTTGAAGACAAGAAGGAGAAGCATACTTCGAAAGCAATGAAAGGTCACTTTACAAAGGCCGGGATCACACCGAAAAAGGTGGTTGCTGAGTTCACACGTTTTGAGCCGGGTCATCAGGTGCAATTCGGAGATGTATTAAAGGTAGATATATTTGTCGAAGGAGAATTCATTGATGTGGTTGGCACATCAAAGGGTAAAGGTTTCCAGGGTGTTGTAAAACGCCACCATTTTCATGGTGTTGGTGCAGCAACCCACGGACAGCACAACCGTTTGAGAGCGCCTGGTTCAGTTGGAGCTTCCTCATGGCCTTCACGGGTTTTTCCAGGTCTGAGAATGGCCGGTAGAATGGGAGGTGACAGGGTGAAAGTGATCAATCTGCAGGTTCTGAAAATCATTGTTGAGAAAAATTTAATCCTGGTTAAAGGTGCAATTCCGGGACATAATGGTTCATATGTAATTATCGAGCGATGGAATTAGAAGTATATAATATCAAGGGAGCCAAGACATCCCGCAAGGTCACGCTGGACGATACCATTTTCGGTATTGAGCCGAATGATCATGCTATTTACCTGGATGTCAAGCAGCACATGGCAAACAAACGCCAGGGGACACATGATTCGTTAGAGAAATCAACGGTTTCAGGGAGTACCAAAAAGCTGAAGAAACAAAAAGGAACAGGCGGAGCACGTGCCGGAAGTATAAAGAATCCATTATACAGGGGTGGTGCTCGGGTTTTCGGACCACATCCGAGAGATTACAGTTTCAAACTGAACAAGAAGCTGAAGAGGCTGGCCCGGATATCTGCTTTGAGCTATAAGCTGAAAGAAAACGGTATCATGGTGATGGAGGATTTTTCACTGGAAGCACCAAAGACCAAGGAATTCAATGAAATTTTAAAGAATTTCAAAGTTATTGGTCAGAAAGCATTACTGGTAATGTCAGGTGTGGAGATGAATGTAATCTTATCCGCACGGAACCTGAAGAAAGTTCGTATCATCAGGGCTGCCGACCTGAATACTTATGAGATTTTGGATGCGAAGATCATGTTGGTCACTGAAAGCTCGGTGAAAGAAATTGAGAAAATCCATCAAAACTAATTCTGCGATTCACGACTCCAATAATTATTAGCGATGAGTATTATAATAAAGCCGATTATTACCGAGAAAATGACCCACATGGGCGAGAAGCTCAACAGGTATGGGTTCATGGTAGACAGAAAGGCAAATAAATTACAGATCAAGAAAGCAATCAAGGACGTGTATGGAGTTGATGTTGTTGAAATCAATACCATGGTAGTGTCTGGGAAGAGCAAGACACGTTATTCCAAGTCAGGTTTTATTGCCGGAAGATCCAGCTCTTATAAAAAGGCCATCATCACATTGGCACAAGGTGAAACTATTGATTTTTACAGCAATATTTAATTAAATGGCGCTTAAGAAGTATAACCCAACAACCCCTGGTCAACGCTTTAAGCTGATCAGCTCGTTTGAAGAAATAACAAGCGACACGCCGGAAAAGAGCCTTTTGCTCCCCAAACGCAGGACGGGTGGAAGAAATAATGAAGGCAGAATGACCATGCGCTATACCGGTGGTGGTCATAAACAGATGTACAGAATCATCGACTTCAAGAGGGACAAAGAAGAAATTTCTGCTATTGTGAAGACGATCGAGTATGATCCGAACAGAACTGCCAGGATAGCTCTTGTTGTCTATGCTGATGGCGAGAAACGATATATCATTGCTCCTCACGGATTGAAAGTAGGACAAACCATTGTCTCCGGAAAAGGTGTTGCCCCTGAAATCGGAAATACACTTTATTTAAGTGAAATTCCTTTCGGAACGGTGATCCACAATGTGGAACTCAGGCCGGGGCAGGGTGCCAAGATGGTCAGAAGCGGCGGTACTTACGCCCAGCTGATGTCAAGGGATGGAAAGTTTGCCATTCTGAAGATGCCATCCGGTGAGACGAGAATGATCCTCCAGGCCTGCAAAGCAACGATCGGTATGGTTTCAAATACAGATCATAACCTGGAATCTTCAGGTAAAGCAGGAAGAAGCCGCTGGTTAGGCAGAAGGCCGCGTACACGTGGTGTTGTAATGAACCCGGTTGACCATCCGATGGGCGGAGGCGAAGGCAGGGCTACCGGTGGCCATCCAAGGTCACGGAAGGGTATTCCTGCAAAGGGTTACAAGACCCGCTCAAAGAAGAAGAGCAGCAACAAGTACATCGTAGAAAAAAGAAAGAAATAATATTAATAATCTCTTGATATGAGTCGTTCTCTTAAGAAAGGTCCTTTCATAAATTATAAATTAGAAAAGAAGGTTATTGACGCCTCTGAAACTAAGAAAAAGAGTGTGATCAAAACTTGGTCAAGAGGCTCCATGATCTCCCCGGATTTTGTCGGTCAGACCATTGCTGTTTATAATGGGAATAAATTCATCCCGGTTTATGTTACTGAAAACATGGTAGGTCACAAGTTGGGCGAATTTGCCCCGACACGGATTTTCAGAGGACATTCAGGGAATAAAGATAAAGGTAAGAAATAAGGATAATCTCACAATATTATGGGCGTTAAAAGTCGTAACAAAGCTGAAAAGCGTAAAGAGGAAAAAAAGAGCCTTTTCTTTGCCAGGCTGAACAACTGTCCTACCTCTCCCCGAAAAATGAGGTTGATAGCTGACAATATTCGAGGCAAAAAGGTAGAACTTGTTCTGCATCTGCTGAAGAATTCACCACAGGCATCAAGCATCAGGTTGCATAAATTACTTTTGTCAGCCATTGCCAACTGGCAGGCTAAGAATGAGGGCGTTCGCCTGGAAGAAAGTGATCTTTACATATCGGAGATATTTGTAGACAGCGGCAGAATGTTAAAAAGGATCCACACAGCACCGCAAGGTCGTGCTCACAGGGTCAGGAAACGTTCGAACCACGTCACGTTGTATGTGGACAGCAGGAACTCAGCTGTACCCGAATTAGAAGCGATAACAGAAACTAAAGCATAACGAATACTGAATAATTAAAAGAGATTTTAATGGGACAAAAGACAAATCCGATTGCGAACAGGTTAGGGATAATTCGTGGCTGGGACTCAAACTGGTACGGTGGAAAAAATTTCGCGCCCAAACTGATCGAGGATGACCAGATTAGAAAATATCTCAATGCTCGTCTGTCAAAGGCAGGAATTTCAAAGATCGTCATTGAAAGAACGCTGAAACTGGTTACTGTGACTATTCATACAGCCCGTCCGGGGATCATCATCGGAAAGGGTGGTACTGAGGTTGACAAGCTGAAGGAAGAGTTGAAGAAGATCACGAAGAAAGAGATCCAGATCAACATTTCTGAAATCAAACGTCCGGAGATGGATGCTGTCATCGTTGCAAATACTGTTGCCAGCCAGATTGAAGGCAGAATTTCCTACCGCAGGGCAATCAAGACTTCCATTGCTTCCGCAATCCGCATGGGTGCTGAAGGAATCAAGATTTTGATTTCCGGTCGTGTCGGGGGTGCTGAAATGGCCCGTCGTGAGCAGCATAAGGAAGGAAGGATCCCATTACATACCTTCCGTGCTGATATTGACTATGCAACAGCAGAAGCGCATACCACTTATGGAAGAATAGGGATTAAAGTATGGATATGCAAAGGCGAAATTTATGGAAGACCTGATCTCATGCCTGCTGCCCCGGTAGGAATGAAGATGAAACCTTCAGGTGGTCCTCATGATAAAGGTCCAAGAGGAGAGCGTGGTGATCGCGGCGAACGCGGTGACCGCAACGATCGCGGAAGAAGCAAACCAAGGGGCAGGAAGTAAAAGAAATCCGAAATATTCTAAATAAATCATCATGTTACAGCCTAAAAAAACCAAGTACAGGAAGCAGCAAAAAGGGAAGATGAAAGGTAATGCCCAGCGGGGGCATACGCTTGCCTTCGGTTCTTTCGGTTTAAAAACCCTGGATGAGGCCTGGATGACAGGTCGTCAGATTGAATCAGCCCGTCAGGCCATCACGCGTCACATGAAGCGTGAAGGACAACTCTGGATCCGTATTTTCCCCGACAAGCCAGTCACCAAGAAACCGGCCGAAGTCCGTATGGGTAAAGGAAAAGGCGCCCCGGAATATTTCGTTGCCAGGGTGAACCCCGGAAGGATTCTTTTCGAAATCGAAGGTGTTTCATTGGCCATTGCAAAAGAAGCATTGCGCCTCGGAGCACAGAAATTGCCGGTGATGACCAAGACCATCATTCGCAATGACTTTGAAGAAGGTACAGTTTAGACTACATCAGGTTCGAAATCATACATAACGTTTTTTCAAACAATGGAACAAAAAGTAATCAGAGAGCTAACGACCGGTGAAATCATCGAACGATTAGACGAAGAAAAGAAGCAGCTGACAAAGCTGAAGCTGAACCATGCTGTATCCCCACTGGAGAATCCAAATAAAATTAAGGCATACAGGAAAACAATTGCACGCCTTGAAACCGAGATGAGAAGAAGAGTTCTCGAAGGTGATCAGAAAAACAAGGTCAACAAATAATTCATAACAGAAATGGAAAACAGAAACCTGAGAAAGGAGAAAGTTGGTCTCGTGGTCAGTAATAAGATGGAGAAATCCATTGTGGTTGAGATCGAACGGAAAGTAAAGCACCCGAAGTATGGAAAATTCGTAAAGAAGAGTTCCAGATTCGTTGCCCATGATGAGAACAATGAATGCAGCGAAGGCGATAAGGTGAAAATAGCCGAGACCCGCCCGCTAAGTAAAAATAAATGTTGGAGACTTGTCGAAGTAATAGAAAAAGTTAAATAGCCATGGTACAGCAAGAATCAAGACTAACGGTTGCAGATAACAGTGGAGCAAAGGAAGTCCTTTGTATCAGGGTTCTGGGAGGAACCGGAAAACGTTATGCATCCATCGGCGATAAAATCGTTGTGACAGTAAAAAATGCACTTCCTTCAGGAAATATCAAGAAGGGAACTGTTTCTAAGGCAGTTGTTGTCAGGACAAAAAAAGAGATCCGCAGAAATGATGGCTCTTACATTCGTTTCGACGACAATGCAGTGGTACTGCTGAATGCTGCCGGTGAAATGATCGGAACACGTATTTTCGGCCCGGTGGCCAGGGAGTTAAGGGAAAAACAGTTTATGAAAATTATTTCTTTGGCACCAGAAGTGCTTTAAGTAAGTATATCTAACCAATCATGCAAACGAAATTACATATTAAAAAGGGTGACACGGTGATGATCATTGCCGGGGATTCCAAAGGGCAACAAGGGAAAGTGCTGCAGGTGCTTGTGGAGAAAAGCAGGGCCATTGTAGAGGGAATCAACATGGTTTCCAAACATACAAAACCCAATGCCAAAAGTCCTCAGGGTGGAATTCTTAAAAAAGAGGCTCCGGTTCATATTTCCAATTTGATGGTCATTGATTCTACCGGAAAACCAACGCGTACCGGCAGAAGAATCGACCCAAAGAAAAATAGTCTGGTCCGTTATTCTAAAAAATCAGGGGAGGTAATTAAATAATGGCTTACATACCAAGATTAAAAGAAAAGTATACGAAGGAGATTCTTCCTGCCTTGATGGCTCAGTTCAGCTATACAAGCACGATGCAGGCACCAAGAATCCTGAAGATATGTGTAAACCAGGGATTGGGAATTGCAATCACTGACAAAAAACACATCGACAATGGCATCAGCGAAATGACCATGATCACCGGTCAGAAAGCGGTAGCAACCAAGTCGAAGAAAGATATTTCCAATTTCAAACTCCGTAAGGGGATGCCGATTGGTGTCAGGGTTACCTTACGCGGTGAGAAGATGTACGAATTCCTGGATCGGCTGATTTCGGTATCTATTCCCCGTATCCGCGACTTCCGCGGGATTGGCGACAAGGGATTTGACGGGCGCGGAAATTACACACTCGGCATTTCCGAACAGATCATCTTCCCGGAAATCGAGATCGACAAAGTGACCAAGATAAACGGACTGGACATCACTTTTGTGACTTCAGCAAATTCAGACCGTGAAGCACAGGCATTGCTGAAGGAATTTGGTTTACCTTTTAAAACGAAGTAACGATATGGCAAAAGAATCAATCAAGGCCAGGGAAAAGAAAAGAGAAGATCTGGTTGTAAAATATGCTGAAAAAAGAAAGGCTTTGAAAGAAGCTGGTGATTATATTGGCTTGCAGAAGTTGCCCAGAAATGCGTCACCCGTACGTCTGCACAACCGTTGCAAACTTACCGGCCGTCCGAAAGGATATATGCGGATGTTTGGCGTATCGCGTATCAATTTCAGGGAAATGGCCCTCAAAGGCTTGATCCCCGGGGTTAGAAAAGCAAGTTGGTAATAGAAAATAAACACAAACAATAATAGGAAAACAGATCATGGTTACGGATCCCATTGCAGATTATTTAACAAGAATCAGGAACGCCGTTATGGCTAACCACCGGATTGTTGAAATCCCGGCTTCAAACTTATTGAAAGAGATGACAAAGATTCTCTTTGAAAAAGGATACATCCTGAATTTCAAATTCGAAGATGAAACCAAACCTGGAAATATCAAGATCGCGCTGAAATACCATCCTGTTACCAAGGTATCAGCCATCAGTTCTTTGGTCAGGATCAGTAAACCCGGGCTCAGGAAATATGTGAATGCTGAACATCTGCCGCGGGTTTTGAATGGCCTGGGCATCGCTATCATTTCCACATCCCACGGAATGATGACCGATAAGGAAGCCAAAACCAAGAAGATTGGCGGAGAAGTTTTATGTTACATCAGTTAATAGAAGAGGAGACCAGTAAATGTCAAGAATAGGAAAATTACCGATTCCTTTGCCCGACGGAGTAAAAGTAGATGTTTCCGCCACCAACCTCGTGACGGTTCAGGGCAAGCTCGGAAAACTTTTTCAACAAGTTGACCCGAAGATCACTATAAAAGTTGAAGGCAATCTTCTGCTTGTTCAGAGAAACTCTGAAGCCCAGGATGACCGCGCAAAGCATGGTCTCTACCGCTCACTGCTTTCAAACATGGTTAAGGGTGTCAGCGAAGGTTACACCATTGTCCAGGAGTTGATCGGTGTTGGTTATAAAGCCACAGCCAAAGGGCAACAGCTCGAATTGTCGCTGGGTTATTCCCATAACATTCTCATGGAATTGCCTGAAGAAGTAAGCGTTGAAACCACTGCAGAAAGGGGAAAGAACAATACCATCATTTTGAAATCCAACGACAAACAGTTGATTGGACAGGTAGCTGCAAAGATCCGTTCACTGCGTAAACCTGAGCCTTACAAGGGCAAGGGAATCCGCTTCCTGGGTGAAGAGATCAAGAAAAAGGCCGGTAAATCCGCTTCAAGCCAGTAAAATTGCAATCATTATTAAAATCAAGTTATAATGGCTATTAAAAATAAAAAAGAATTCAGAAGATTCAGGATCAAGAAAAGGGTTCGGAAAGTCATCGAAGGAACTGCTGAAAGACCCCGGATGAGTGTATTCAGAAGCAACAAAGCAATCTATGTTCAGTTGATTGATGATCTTTCAGGCAAGACACTGGTTGCCGCTTCAACACAGGCAGAACAGATCGCCGTTTTGAAGATCGCCAAGATTGAACAGGCAAAGCAGGTTGGCAAGCTGATCGCCGAGAAAGCAATCGAGGCAGGAATCAGCACAGTAGTTTTTGATCGTAATGGTTATTTATATCATGGCAGGGTTAAATCACTGGCTGAAGCAGCCAGGGAAGGTGGCCTGAAATTCTAAAATACAACTATGTCAAACGTAAACGTTAAAAGAGTCAAATCAAGTGAGATTGAATTCAAGGATCGCCTCGTAAGCATCCAGCGGGTTACAAAAGTCACTAAAGGAGGAAGGACCTTCAGTTTTTCTGCAATCGTTGTGGTTGGGAATGAAAATGGTGTGGTAGGATACGGCCTTGGCAAAGCGAAAGAAGTTACCGCCGCTATTGCAAAAGGTATCGATGATGCAAAGAAAAACCTCATCAAGGTTCCCATTTTAAAAGGAACTATTCCACATGATCAGCTGGGAAAATACAGCGGTGCCCTTGTTTATGTGAAACCTGCAGCACCGGGAACCGGGGTAATTGCAGGTGGTGCCATGCGCGCCGTCCTGGAAAGTGTTGGTGTGAAGGATGTGCTTGCAAAATCCAAAGGATCATCAAACCCTCACAGCGTTGTCAAGGCTACGATCAATGCACTCATCAAAATGCGTGATCCGCATACGATTGCACAGTTAAGGGGGGTTGATCTCTCCAAGGTTTTTAATGGTTAGGAACAGATCAAACAATATCAATCCGGAAGGTAAAATGAAAAAAATCAAGATAACACAAGTAAGAAGTGGCATTGGCAGGCCTTTGAGGCAGAAACGTACACTTCAGGCTTTAGGGATAAAAAAAATGCATCATTCTGTTGAGCACGAGGCTACTCCTCAGATCCTTGGAATGGTTGTCAAAGTCCAGCATCTGGTTAAAGTTGAAGAATTGTAATTAGAATAATTAGGTAATCATTAGAAAAACTTAACATAAGATGGATTTAAGTAATCTGAAACCGGCTAAGGGTTCAACAAAATCACCAAAAAGAATTGGTAGAGGACAGGGGTCTGGTAAAGGTGGAACATCAACCAGGGGACATAAGGGCGCTCAGTCAAGATCCGGTTATTCAAGAAAACCGGGATTTGAAGGAGGCCAGATGCCATTGGTAAGAAGGGTTCCGAAATTTGGTTTTAAGAATTTCAACCGCGTCGAATACAAAGGGATCAATCTCGATGTACTCCAGGGAATATTTGAAAAACAGAACATCTCTGTTATTACCAAAGAAGTATTGCAGACAAACGGTTATGTTTCCAAGAGCGACCGGATCAAGATCCTGGGCCGTGGTGAACTGAAAGCCAAACTGGAAGTGACTGTACACGCTTTTTCTGCTTCTGCAAAAAAAGCTATTGAAGAAATGGGTGGTATTGCGAACACTATTTAATAAACTGTTCTGAATGAAAAAACTGATCCAAACGCTGCGGAATATTTATAAGATTGAGGACCTACGGAAAAGGATCCTTTATACCCTTGGAATCATTCTGATATACAGATTTGGTGCCTATGTTGTATTACCGGGTATTGATCCGACCATGCTCGCAAGCCTGCAAAACCAGTCAAAAGGTGGTTTGCTCGGCCTGCTGAATATGTTTTCCGGAGGAGCTTTTGCCAACGCATCCATATTTGCGCTTGGAATTATGCCTTACATCTCGGCATCCATTGTTGTACAGCTGCTTGGAATGGCAATTCCTTATTTCCAGAAACTGCAGAAAGAAGGTGAAAGCGGACGGAAGAAGATTAACCAGATCACGCGATACCTTACTGTATTGATCCTGATCTTCCAGTCGCCTGCTTACATTGCAAATCTTGTTTCCCAGCTTCCGGCTGAAGCGGTCTACCCGTTCAACCCGTCATTGCTGCATCATTCCGTCTTCTCATTCTTTGGAATACAATCCATCATCATTCTTACTGCCGGATCCATGTTTGTCATGTGGCTTGGTGAAAGAATCACCGATAAAGGCATCGGCAACGGTATCTCCATCATCATCATGATCGGCATCATGGCCCGTCTGCCATTTGCACTTTTTGGAGAACTCGTATCAAGAATGGAACAAAAAGGCGGCGGTCTTGTCTTCTTTGTTGTTGAAATCGCATTTCTCGTTTTCGTGATCCTGGTTACCATTCTCCTGGTTCAGGGTACACGAAGGATCCCGGTACAATATGCAAAGCGGATCGTCGGGAACAAACAATATGGCGGTGTTCGCCAGTACATTCCTTTAAAGGTCAATGCGGCCGGTGTAATGCCAATCATCTTTGCCCAGGCAATCATGTTCTTACCACTGACACTGGCTGGTTTTTCAAACTCCCAGGCGTTGACTGGCTTTGCACGGGTTTTTACAGATTTTAACAGTTGGCCCTATAACCTTACATTCTTTCTCCTGATCATCGTCTTTACCTATTTTTATACTGCTATTACGGTTAATCCTAACCAGATGGCAGAAGACATGAAGAAGAACGGGGGATTCATCCCGGGTGTGAAGCCAGGAAAAAGAACGGCCGAATTTATTGACAATGTAATGTCACGGATCGTACTTCCGGGATCGATCTTTCTAGGATTTGTTGCAATTATGCCGGCTTTCGTAAGAATGGTCGGAGTTAATACACAGTTTGCACAATTTTACGGAGGAACCTCACTGCTGATCCTGGTGGGTGTTGTTCTCGATACGTTGCAGCAGATTGAGAGTCATTTGCTCATGAGGCATTATGACGGACTTACGAAATCCGGAAGGATTAAGGGACGTTCCGGTGCAAGTATGACCGGTTCCTAAGAACAGTTGATCAGCAATTGATGGAACTTAAAACAGCAGATGAAATTGAATTACTGAGGATCAATGCACTGATTGTAAGCAGGACCCTCGCAGAAGTAGCAAAATATATTAAACCTGGAGTCACAACGATAGCGTTGGACAAAATTGCAGAAGATTATCTAAGATCGGAAGGAGCAGTACCTGGTTTTAAAGGATATAATGGATTCCCGAATACGCTCTGCATCTCAGTTAATGATGAAGTAGTGCACGGGATCCCGGGTGATAGAGTTCTTATAAATGGTGATATTGTGTCGGTTGATTGCGGAAGCATCAAGCATGGTTATTATGGTGATTCTGCATACACGTTCCCGGTCGGGGAAGTAAGGCCTGAGGTGCTGGATCTTCTGCGACATACAAAAGAATCGCTCTTCCTGGGCATTGAAAATGCGGTAGCGGGGAAGAGAGTGGGAGACATCAGTTTTGCGGTCCAGAATTATGTAGAAGGTTTTGGATACAGCGTTGTCAGGGAGCTAGTGGGGCACGGGATCGGGATGAAACTGCATGAAAAGCCTGATATTCCAAACTACGGAAGAATGGGAACAGGGATTAAGTTGCAGGAAGGAATGACGATTTGCCTGGAACCGATGATCAACCTTGGCACAAAGAATGTAACACAAAGCAAGGATGGCTGGACTATCCGCGCAGCAGACGGATTGCCTTCAGCACATTTTGAACTGTCGGTCGCTGTGACGAAGGATAAGCCGGATGTACTGTCAACATTCAAATATATTGAAGAAGTTCTAGGACCAAATAAAATATAAAGGATTAATGTCAAAGCAAACATCTATTCAGCAGGATGGTACCGTAATTGAATCACTGGGAAATGCAATGTTTCGCGTTGAACTGGAGAACGGGCACGTGATCACGGCACACATCAGCGGCAAAATGAGGATGCATTACATAAAAATCCTTCCGGGTGATAAAGTAAAGATTGAGATGTCGCCCTATGATCTGACAAAAGGAAGAATTACATTCAGATATCAATAGTTAAAAACAGATAAGATGAAAGTTAGAGCATCGATTAAAAAACGGTCAGCAGACTGTAAAATCGTTCGAAGAAAAGGAAAGTTGTATATTATCAACAAGAAAAATCCAAAATTCAAACAAAGACAAGGTTAATTTTATTATCATAAATCAGGAATAATTATGGCCAGAATTGCAGGTATTGACTTACCTAAACAGAAAAGGGGCGAAATCGGGTTAACCTATATTTTCGGAATTGGTCGCAGTACCGCCCAAAGCATTTTAAGGAAAGCTGAGATTGATCTGAACAAGAAAGTCCAGGATTGGAATGATGAGGAACAGAATAAGATCCGGACGATCATCAACGATTCTATTAAAGTAGAAGGCGCCTTACGCTCTGAAGTTCAGATGAACATCAAGCGTTTGATGGATATCGGATGTTACCGTGGGATCCGGCATCGTAACGGTCTTCCCGTTCGCGGCCAGAGTACCAAGAACAACGCCAGGACCCGTAAAGGAAGAAAAAAGACTGTTGCAAACAAGAAAAAGGCAACGAAGGGTTAATCCTGAGATCCATTTTTGGAACAGTTTTATTTAAGATAGCAGTAAAAAACAGATATGGCAAAGACTGAAAAAAGTTCGAAGAAACGAGTTGTAAAAGTTGAAGCGATTGGAAAAGCATACATCAACGCATCGTTCAACAATCTCATTGTTACCTTAACCAACAATGCAGGCCAGGTGATTTCATGGTCTTCTGCAGGAAAGATTGGCTTTAAAGGATCCAAGAAAAACACTCCTTATGCTGCCCAGATGGCATCACAGGATGCTGCAAAGGTGGCGTATGACCTTGGACTGCGGAGAGTGAAGGTGTATGTAAAAGGACCGGGTGCAGGACGTGAGTCTTCTATCAGGACATTACATACAGCTGGGATTGAAGTAATGGAAATCACCGATATTACTCCATTGCCTCACAATGGTTGCAGACCTCCGAAAAGAAGAAGAGTTTAATACAGGATTTTATTCATTTAAAGATAGCAGAAAAATATGGCAAGGTACATTGGTCCTAAGTCAAGAATTGCAAGAAGATTCAAAGAACCCATTTTTGGTCCTGATAAATATTTTGAAAAAAAGAATTATCCACCCGGAATGCATGGTCAAACCAAGAGAAGGTCAAAGCTTTCTGAGTATGGTACCCAGCTGACCGAGAAACAAAAAGCCAAGTACACCTATGGTATTCTTGAAAGACAATTCAGGAATATCTTTCTAAAAGCATCAAGTAAAAAAGGGATTACTGGTGAAGTACTGCTTCAGCTGATCGAATCACGTCTTGACAATGTGGTATACAGGCTGGGAATTGCCCCGACACGGAGTGCTGCCCGCCAGTTGATCGGCCACAGGCACATCACCGTGAATGGCAAAGTGGTTAATATTCCTTCCTGTGAATTAAAACCGGGCGATATTGTCGCCATACGGGAACGTTCAAAATCGCTGGAAGTAATCTCCGAAGCTGTTGCTTCGCGCGCCAATGCATACTCATGGCTGGAATGGGACAGCAATATGCTGGCAGGAAAATTTATGAATTATCCTGAAAGAGCTGAAATACCGGAAAACATCAAGGAACAGCTCATCGTCGAGTTGTACTCCAAATAAAAGGACCCGGCAACACAAGAACTTGCACGTTCGCACGCTTGATATAAATGTTTTTATTAATAATATAAAAGGCAGTTTATGGCAATATTACCTTTCCAGAAACCCGATAAGGTCATTATGGTCGAAGCCGATGAAAACAAAGGGATCTTTGAATTTCGTCCGCTGGAACCTGGTTTTGGTATCACAATTGGCAATGCTTTGCGAAGAATTTTGCTTTCCTCTCTCGAGGGATATGCAATAACTTCAGTTAAAATTGAAGGAGTCGATCAGGAGTTTTCCACCATCAAAGGTGTTATTGAAGATGTAACCGAGATTCTCCTTAACCTCAAGCAAATCCGTTTTAAACGGCAAATCGAATCGGAATCAACTGAGAAAGTAAATGTTGTAATCAATCAGCAGGATGTATTCAAAGCTGGCGATATCAACAAATTTCTATCTGTCTTCCAGGTGCTGAACCCGGAGGTTGTGATCTTTCACATGGAGCCCAATGTTAAGATTAACATGGAACTCTCTATTGATAAAGGCAGAGGCTATGTTCCGGCCGAAGAAAACAAAGCGATCGGATCTACAACTACCCTGGGAAGAATTCCCATCGATTCAATCCATACGCCCATTACCAATGTAAAATACTACATTGAGAATTACCGCGTGGAGCAGAAGACTGACTATGAAAAGCTTGTGATTGAAATGGAAACGGATGGATCAATCCATCCGAAAACTGCGCTGAAAGAAGCAGCTAAAATTCTCATTCATCATTTCATGTTATTCTCAGATGAGAAGATCACCTTGGATACCGCTGAAAAAGCTGTAGCTGAAGAGTTTGACGAAACTTCACTGCACATCCGCCAGTTGCTGAAAACGAAACTGGTTGATATGGATCTTTCAGTCAGGGCACTGAACTGCCTTAAAGCAGCAGATGTTGAAACACTCGGCGACCTTGTTGCCTTCAATAAAAACGACCTGCTCAAATTCAGGAATTTTGGAAAAAAATCACTGACGGAACTGGAAGAGCTTGTAAAATCCAAAGGGCTGGAATTTGGAATGAATACTGCAAAATATAAATTAGATAAGGAATAATTGAAATGAGACACGGGAAAAAATTCAACCATTTAGGAAGAACAAGTTCACACAGGGCAGCCATGCTCTCAAATATGGCCTCATCCCTGATCCTTCATAAACGGATCTCTACGACATTAGCTAAAGCAAAAGCCTTAAGGGTATATGTTGAACCTCTCATCACACGGTCAAAGGATGATTCAACACATTCACGGAGATTGGTTTTTAGTTATCTTCAGAATAAACTGGCTGTTTCTGAACTCTTCAGGGAAGTTGCCTTAAAAGTGGCCAACCGCCCCGGTGGATATACGCGTATCCTCAAGACAGGAAACCGGCTTGGTGACAATGCCGATATGGCAATGATGGAACTGGTGGACTACAACGAAGCAATGTTGGATGCAAAGGAAGACTCCAAGGCCAAGGCTAAGACAACCCGCAGAAAACGTGCACCGGCAAAGAAAAAAACGGGCGCTGAAGGGGATTCCGCTGAAGCTTCTGCTGCAGTTGAACCAAAGCCTGCAAAAAAGGTAAAAAAGGCAGCTGAACCTCAAAAAGCCAAAGAGCAACCGGATCAGGAACCGAAAGAAGAAAATTAATGACCTTTTCAGGGTTGAAATGATAATGAAGAGGATGCGCTTGAATAACCAGGCACATCCTCTTTTTAATTCCTAATAATTCGTTAAATAAAGCACTAAAGATATGAGTACGATAGTATCAATCAATGCCAGGCAGATTCTTGATTCCAGGGGAAATCCCACAATCGAGGTTGATGTTATTACAAGTTCCGGGATCCTGGGAAGGGCCGCAGTGCCATCAGGCGCATCCACAGGCATCCACGAAGCCGTTGAGTTGCGTGATGGAGATAAGAAGTTTTACCTTGGGAAAGGCGTTTTACAGGCGGTTCAGAATGTCAATAAAGTCATTGCAGAAGAATTGCAGGGAATGCTCGTCATGGACCAGGCAGAGATCGATCAGCGGATGATTGACCTGGATGGTACAGTTAACAAGGGAAACCTTGGTGCAAACGCAATTCTTGGCGTTTCCCTGGCAGTCGCCAATGCTGCTGCACAGGTGACCAATCAACAGCTTTACCGCTATTTCGGCGGTGTTGCGGCCAATACCCTGCCGATTCCCATGATGAATATCCTCAATGGAGGATCACATGCAGATAATTCCATCGATTTCCAGGAATTCATGATCATGCCTGTTGGCGCTGATTCTTTCAGTGAGGCAATCCGCATGGGTTCAGAAGTATTCCACCACCTGAAAAATGTTCTGAAAAAAGGAAAGTACTCAACAAATGTTGGTGACGAAGGCGGTTTTGCACCGAACCTGAAATCCAATGAGGAAGCGATCAAATTTATTCTCCAGGCCATTGAAGTAGCAGGATATGAACCAGGAAAAGATATCTTCATTGCATTGGATCCGGCTGCATCGGAATTTTATCTTCCCAAGGAAAATGTTTATCATCTGCATAAATCAACAGGAGATAAGTTATCCCCGAAAGATATGGTTGAATTCTGGAAAGGCTGGGTGAAAAAATACCCGATCATTTCCATTGAGGATGGAATGGCGGAAGACGATTGGGATGGCTGGAAACTGATGACAGATCAGATGGGAAAGAAAATTCAGCTGGTTGGAGACGATATCTTCGTGACCAATGTCAGCCGGCTTCAGAAAGGAATCAACATGGGTGTTGCCAACTCAATCCTCATCAAGGTTAACCAGATCGGGACACTCACTGAAACCATCAATGCTGTTAATCTTGCTTATCGCAACAGTTATACCGCGATCATCAGTCACCGTTCAGGCGAGACTGAAGATACGACCATCGCTGATCTTGCTGTGGCATTGAATACGGGTTTGATCAAAACCGGATCTGCATGCAGGTCGGAAAGAATTGCCAAATACAACCAATTGCTCCGGATTGAAGAGCAGCTTGGATCTTCCGCACGTTACCTGGGTCGGGATTTCAAATATCTGAAGAAGTAGTTGTCAGATCTTTCGGATCACTTCTGCGAGTAAGTTTGTCACGTGTTTTACATTTTCCTGGAATACCCGGAAAATTTCATCCCACGTTACAGGAGCCTCATCTGTTTTCCAGCAATCATAGTCTGTTGAAAGTGCTATCACAGCATACTTCAGCCCGGCTTCATTGGCAAGCGCTGCTTCGGGAGCGATGCTCATGTTGATGATGTCGGCGCCAAGCAAGCGAAACATCATGGATTCAGCGCGGGTTGAAAAACGCGGACCTTCGATGGTGACGATGGTTCCTTTTGGATGATAACTTATTTTTTTCTCTTTCGCTGCTGAAATAAGGATTTTGCGCAGTTCTTCATGAAAAGGATCTGCCATTGCCGCGTGAACAGGGCCGGTTTGCTCAAAACTGTCATGAAATGTATTGATGCGATGCCGGGTGAAGTCGATAAACTGATCGGGGATGACAAGGTCTCCGCGTTTGATCTCTTCCCTGAGGCTTCCGCACGCGGTGGTAGCCAGGATGAATTCACAACCGAGCTGTTTCAATGCACTGATGTTTGCCCTGTTATTGACATGTGTGGGGGTTATTGAATGCTCCCGTCCGTGACGTGAAATGATATAAAGTTCACCGGATGTGAATTCTGCTTTCGTGACCGGAGAGCTTGGTTCGCCATAAGGAGTTTCTACCTGTATTTCCCGGATGTTCTCAAACAAACTGATCTTCTCTAGTCCGGAACCACCAATCAATCCGATTTTTTTCATGCCTTGATTTTTTGCGAAATTAAAGAGAATATTGATCGGAATCCTGAAAAACTTACCTTTGCCATCTGTAAAAATTGAACTATGGATATTCAATATATAGGAGAGCATCTGCTCCCGGGCATGCTTGGGAGAGCCTCCGTCTGGTTAAGTTTCTGTGCGGCAATTCTGGCATCAATACTGTATTATCTTAACAGCCGGAGAAAACCGGGAACCCGGCTGAACCTGCGTCCTTTTGCCAGGAGTCTGTTCATCCTGCATGCACTTTCATTACTCCTTGTTGCCATCATTCTCTATTATCTCATCTTCCGGCATTATTTTGAATATGCTTATGTCTGGCAATACTCTTCAACCACATTGCCCATAAAATACATCATTTCTTGCTTCTGGGCAGGACAGGAGGGCAGCCTGCTGATCTGGGCGATATTCCAGGCGATGATCGGGGTAATACTCATTTTTGTTGCCCGGCGCTGGGAAGATTCCGTCCTTTCAGTTGTTTCACTTTCCCAGGTTTTTATTTCCTCCATGATGCTGGGACTTCATTTCGGGGCCATAAAGATCGGGGGAAGCCCGTTTGAACTTGTCCGGCAAACCGTCGTAAGTCATACGGGAACGATATTTGAGCATCCGGAATACCTGAAAATGCTGGGTGATGGAAATGGCCTCAATCCGTTGCTTGAAAATATCTGGATGACCATTCATCCTCCTGCGTTATTCCTCGGTTATGCACTGGCCCTGGTTCCATTCTCTTATGCCATTGCTTCACTGATGAAGAAAGACTACCTCTCGTGGATCAAACCGGCATTGCCCTGGACATTGCTCTCCCTGACCATGCTTGGCGCAGGGATCCTTCTCGGTGGCGCGTGGGCTTATGTCTCCCTGACGTTTGGCGGATTCTGGTCGTGGGATCCCGTGGAGAACTCTTCCCTCATCCCCTGGCTTACATTGATTGCCGGTCTGCATTTCCTGCTGATTGCGCGGAAGCAGCATCACGCACTTTTTGTCGGCTATGTTTTTATCGGGTTGTCCTATGTACTGGTGCTTTATGCAAGTTTCCTGACCCGCAGCGGAGTCCTTGCGAACTCATCGGCACATTCTTTCGGTGACAACGGAATGACGGCACAACTGCTGGTTTTTCTCCTTGTATTTCTTGTGCTGATGATCGTAATGATCGGGATCAATATTAAAAAGTTTTATCAGAAGAAGGAGGAGATCCTTCTTTCACGGGAGTTCTGGATGTTTATAGGGGCGCTGGTGATTGTCCTTGCAGCATTCCAGATCCTTTTTACGACATCAATTCCTGTATTCAACAGTCTTTTCGGGACGAACATTGCGCCACCAGCCGACCGGGTAGGGTTTTACGGAAGATGGCAGCTGCCCTATGCATTGCTGGTTGCCGGGTTTATTGCCTTTTCCCAATTCCTGAATTACAACACCAATTCCACGCAAGGTTTTCTCCGCAAGCTAACTGTTCCACTCATTCTTGCCGTAATTGGAATTGTTCCGTTTATTTTCTCCGGGATCATCCGCCAGCCCAATTACATCATGATGGTCTTCTTTGTCCTGTTTGGACTTATCTCATCCATTGATAACCTTTTGTTCTCAACCGCAAAACCACGGAATCTGCCGGCGCTGATCACACACATCGGATTTCTTTTATTTCTTCTCGGAACCGTAATGACATTCTCCAACTCAAAAACGATATCTACCAATACATCTGCTTTTGATCTCGGGGATTTGAAGACCAACACAGAAAACCTGATGATGGTGAGGGGGGATACGCTGTATATGAGCGGCTTCTTTGTGGTGTATACAAACAGTGTGAAAAATGGGAATATGACTGAATACCAGATCGATTTTCTGAAACGGAACAACGGGAAATATGCCAGGGAGTTCACTCTGTTCCCTTCTGTGAACAGGAATCCAAGGATGGGCAATGTCTATAACCCGGATACCCGGCACTTCCTGTGGAAGGATTATTATACCTATATCTCTTTTGTCGGAAGTAACCCGGACTATATTGTGATCAAGGCAATCATGAATCCCTGGATCAATATCCTGTGGCTGGGAGCAATAATTATTACCGGAGGATCAGCGTTTGCATTCTATCGAAGATCCAGGCTACGGAAGATCAATAATACCTCACATCTTTAACGTTTCCGGCACGGTCGTAATAAACCCATTTCCCGGATCGTTGTCCGTGAGTGTAATTTCCATCAAGCTCTTTCTCGCCATTGCGCTGGTATTTGACAACCGGACCGGTGTAAGGTACACCATCGAGGAATTTAACGGCACCGCCATGTAGTCTTTCCCAAACAACAGCCTCCTGTTTTTTCTCAACCTTTTTTTCAACTTTCTTTGTGGTCACAGGAGGCGGTGGTGTAGCAGGTGCTGCAACTTTTTCTTTCGAAGGATCTGTTACAACAGAATCTTTCTTCACGGGTTGGTCCGCTACAGTTCCCTGGTTGGTAAGCAATTTCCCGTACTTGTATATTTCCAATCCTTCCTGAATTCCATTATCCTTATAGGAAGTCCAGTTTCCATCTTTAAAGCCGTCCTTATAGACACCTTCAATTTTTTTCTGACCAGTCGGATAATAATAAACCCATGGACCTTCCCTGAGCCCGTTTTCAATTTTGCCTTCAAATTCAAGTTTTCCGTTAACGTATGAAACCACATCGCCGCTAAAAGGTTTATCTTTATTTACAAGGTAAAACAGGCCATTACGGTCCTGCAGCTGACTGAAGTTTACCTTCTCGGAAGAACAGGCAAACACGATCACAAGGATGCCAATTACAAAGAGAATCTTTTTCATGTGTTGGATAGATTTAGATATACAAATAGTGTTCAGGTGGATTATCAATGATCTGATATACAAACCTACAAGATTTTATTTCAATAAACAATACCCTGACAAAAAAATCAGGAGGCTCATTGGTTCTGATGCTCATCAATGAAATCACCACAGGTAGTGCATTTTCCTGCTAGTCGTAAGCTTTATCTTCAAGTAACGGCACGAAGCGAAATGTCCCGTATTCCTTTTTAATAAATTCATTTCCGGCAGTTTTCTGGAAGGTTGTCATGATCTGACTATCACCTGCACCAACAGGAATGACAAGGATGCCTCCGGGCTTAAGCTGTTCAAGCAATGCATCGGGTGTGAATGGTGCGGCAGCAGTGACGAGGATCCGGTCAAACGGCGCGTATGCAGGAATTCCTTTATATCCGTCGCCGTAGAAAAGTTTGATGTTATAACCTAATTTGGGCAGGAATTCCTGTGCTTTCGTATAGAGCAGCTTCTGTCTTTCGATACTGAAAACTTTGGCCCCAATCTCCGCCAGGATGCATGCCTGGTATCCTGAACCGGTTCCCACTTCAAGTACTTTCATCCCCCGGGTCACCTGCAGCAGTTCAGTCTGGAAAGCAACTGTGTATGGCTGTGAAATCGTTTGCCCGGCCCCGATGGGGAATGCATTGTCTTCATAAGCAAATTTTAAAAATGATGAATCGAAGAATAAATGCCTGGGAACCTTCTCAATTGCACTCAAAACATTGGGATCTTTGATTCCCTTTTGACGTATAACCTGGACGAGTTGCTGTCTCATTCCTTTATGCTTATAGGAGTCAATCATAGAAGAAGAATTGCGATTAAGGGTGAATTGGATATACCGTTCAATTTTTTCACGAAAATAGTAATTTCAATTGCGCTATCTGTTACTTTTGCAAAAAGATTTACAAAAACGGAACTGGCAGCCTTTTCAGGATGACATCCAAAAAAAAGATCCACACGACATGGTAAAAATAGGAATACTCGGGGCCGGGCATTTAGGGAAAATCCATATCAAATGCATTCAGGAAATTGCAGAATACAACCTCATTGGTTTCTTTGATCCGGATGATGCAAATGCACAGAAGGTTGAAGAAGAATTCCACCTGAAAAGATTCGGGTCTGTCGACGACCTGATTGATGCGGTTGAAGTGGTTGATATTGTTACACCCACAATTTCTCATTTTGATTGTGCCTCGAAATCCCTGAGAAAATTCAGGCATGTCTTCATTGAAAAACCTATTGTCACGTCGCTTGAAGAAGCCAGGGAACTCATAAAGATTGCCGGTGAGGCCAATGTAAAAGTGCAGGTTGGCCATGTCGAACGGTTTAATCCTGCGTTTCTATCAGCCGAAGGTTATTTCAACAAGCCGATGTTCATAGAGACTCACCGTCTCGCCCAATTCAACCCGAGAGGAACGGATGTGCCTGTCATCCTTGACCTGATGATCCACGATATTGACATTGTGCTGAGCATGGTCAAAAGCAACATCCGGAAGATCAGTGCCAGCGGTGTTGCAGTTGTAAGTGATACGCCGGATATTGCCAATGCCCGGATCGAGTTTGACAATGGTTGTGTTGCCAATCTTACTGCCAGCAGGATATCCCTTAAGAACATGAGGAAAACACGAATTTTCCAGAAAGACGCTTACATCTCCATTGACTTCCTGAAGAAGGAACTTGAGGTTGTAAGGATCCAGGATGCCGGCAATGACAGTCCGGCCGGGATGGGATTCAAAATCGACATGGGACCGGGAAAAGGGTTTAAGCAGATCCTGCTTGATAAGCCCGAGATCAAACCTTCAAATGCCATAAAGATGGAACTGGAAAGTTTCCATTCTGCCATCGTCAACAATACGATTCCGTCTGTAACCATTAATGATGGCTACATGGCACTCGATGTAGCTTATAAAATCATTGAGCGGATTCAGCAAACCATAGGCACCATTTAGATCAGTTGATAATAATCGGGCAATTTGTTTATATCTTTTATTCTTTTTTGACAATATTCACTATCGTGGGGCGTTCAATTTGCACGTTCTTGTAGCGTTATACCTATATGACTCGTAGAAGACCTTTACAACTTCTTATTTTTTCTCTCGTTATCGTTTTCCAGATGCTCACTTCCTGTGAGAAGTTCTCGGGCGATCAGACAATTCCGGCCTACCTGAAGATAGATTCAATCGGCTTTACCTCAGATTACCCGACTTGGGGATCAGCATCCCACAACATCACCGATGCCTGGGTTTATGTGGATGGTGAATTGATCGGGGCTTTTCCTCTGCCTGCAAATTTCCCGGTTCTGAAACAGGGTTCACATGTTGTCAAGATACTTCCGGGAATCAAAAAAGATGGGATTGCTGAAACACGTTTAGCTTATCCGTTCTACAACCCTGTCCAGAAAACAATCAACCTGGTTCCTGATGAACATACAGCCTTTGGTACTGCTACATCTTCGTACAGTTCCGAAGCAAAATTGCTGTGGGAAGAAGATTTTGAAGGGACCACGATATCCCTTGATACTACAGCCAGGAGTTCAGTGAACATTACCAAAACACCTGCCGGATCACCCTTGACTTTTGAAAAACAGCATTCGGGGATTGTTGTCATGGATACTTCAAATGCCTACTTTGAATGTGCAACGCACAAAAGCTTCGACATTCCTTATGCAGATGTCTTCCTGGAAATGAATTTCAAAACCAATAATTCAGTTACGGTAGGAGTGATGGTGTACACGGGATTGATCCGTTACCAGGTCCCGATCATGACTCTTTTTGATACCGGTGGAAAATGGAAAAAGATCTACATTGATCTTGCTACGAGCCTGAATACATATTCCGGGGCCACGTTGTTCCAGGTTATGTTCTACAACAGCGTGGATGCGGGTGTATCCCATGCCCAGATCTTATTCGACAACATCAAGTTACTGACCAGCAAATCCGGTAAGTAACTGCAACTCTGTTCCGCATGAATAAAAGACTACAGGTAATAAAATATATCACAGCCGACATGATTGCTGCGATGATTGCCTGGGCCCTGTTTTTTATATACCGGAAATATGCTGTCGACAACCAGGTTTTCCGCCACCTCGATGCTATTTTCCTTGACTTTAAATTCTACCTGGGAGTTGTCATCATTCCGGTATTCTGGTTGTTGCTTTACATGCTCATCGGGACATACAGGAAAATATACAGGAAAGCAAGACTGAAAGAGTTCGGACAAACGGTCCTTATCACATTCATCGGTGTGACCATTTTGTTTTTCACGCTGATCCTTGATGACGTGATCATCAATAACAGGACCTATATTAAATTCTTTTTTGCACTGCTGGGTCTTCATCTCTTTTTAACCGCATTATTCCGTTTTATCATCACATCCCGCACCGCATACAAGATCCATCACAAGATCCTTGGATTTAATACCATCATCATCGGCAGCAACGGAAATGCCATTTCAATTTTTAATGAGATCGAGAACCAGGAGAAATCTTCGGGGAACACGTTTGTTGGTTTTGTTAATGTAGAAGGATACCAGAACTATAAGCTCAAGCAATACCTTCCGCATCTCGGAGAAGTGAAGGATCTGCACAGGCTTGTAGTTGAGATGAACATTGAGGAAGTCATCATCGCCATCGAACATTCCGAAAATCATACCATTGAAAATATTATTACTCAGCTTGAAGATACTGATGTTGTCATTAAAATTATTCCGGTTATGCAGGATATCCTTGTTGGTTCTGTGAAGACTACTTCCATCTTCCATGCACCGCTGATCCAGATCTATCCGGATCTGATGCCAGACTGGCAGATGTCATTAAAAAGAATTCTTGATATCGGCATCTCGATCATCTGCCTGATTCTCCTGATGCCTGTAATGCTGATCACCATCATCGGCATCAAACTTACCTCTGATGGTCCTGTGTTCTTCTCGCAGGAACGGATTGGGATCAGGGGCCGCTCTTTCCGCATGCACAAGTTTCGTACGATGTATAAGGATGCGGAAAAGAACGGACCGATGCTCTCTTCAAAAGATGATCCCAGGATCACGAAATTCGGGAAATTCCTGAGGAAAGTCAGGCTGGATGAAATACCGCAATTTTATACGGTGCTGAAAGGCGACATGAGCCTTGTTGGTCCAAGACCTGAGCGGAAGTTCTATATCGACATGATCGTACAGCGTGCGCCGCATTACAGGCTTTTACAGAAGGTAAAACCCGGCATCACATCATGGGGCCAGGTAAAATATGGATATGCAGAGAATGTGGACCAGATGGTTGAACGCCTGAAGTTCGATATTCTCTACATTGAGAACATGTCACTCGCAATGGATTTCAAAATTATGATCTATACGATCTTAATTATTATCCAGGGAAGAGGCAAATAAGCCCTCCACAAGCAATTCCATCATCTCCGACGCTTTGCCCTGTAGGAACACATCCGTGATCTGGTTCGTGTAATGTGATTCTTTCGGGTTGATTTCAATGATCTTTGCCCCGTTATTTTTTGCCATCAAAGGAAACTGGTTGGCAGGCATGACTTCACCCGTAGTCCCGATTATCAGGAACACATCCGATATTGTGGCTGCTTCGTAGGCCGCGGTGAGAGGAGCCGATGGAATGGTTTCACCAAAAAAAACAAAATCCGGTTTAAGCAATCCGCCGCACTGGCGGCAGGTCGGGGGCAGATGATCAAGGCTGATATCTTTGGCATGATAGGTCATGTGGCATTTCAGACAAATCAGCGTTTTTGAATTTCCATGGAATTCAAAAACCTTGACACTGCCGGCTTCCTGGTGTAGGTTGTCAATGTTCTGGGTAATTGTTCTTCCGATCAAACCCTGCTTCTCCATCCGTGCCAGGTCGATGTGCGCCTTATTGGGTTTGGCCTGGCCAAAGAAGTCGTAAAAGATCTCCTTGATGATCTTCCATGACTTTTCCGGGTATTCAATAAAATGCGACAGTTCAAGGGATTCAGGATCATATTTTGACCAGAGTCCTTCGGCCCCGCGAAAAGGAGGAATGCCGCTCTCAACTGAAATGCCGGCACCGGTAAATGCCGTTGTGAATGCGGATTTCTTTAACAAAGCAATTGCTTCGCTGATGTTATCAGGGTTAACCACTGCTTCTTAAATTAAGATTACTTAAGCCATTTATCCAGCCAGGATTTGAATGTCCGTTGCCACAGGATTCCGTTCTGTGGTTTCAGTACCCAATGGTTTTCATCCGGGAAGTAAAGGAATTCCGCAGGAACCCCGCGCAGGACAGCTGCATCAAATGCCTGCATTCCCTGTGTTGCCGGGATCCTGTAATCGAGCTCGCTGTGGATCACAAGAATTGGCGTATCCCAGTTCTGGACAAACCTGTGAGGAGAGTTGGCATAACTTCGCTGGGCGATTTTGTTGTTCTTATCCCAGTATGATCCGCCAAGATCCCAGTTGACAAACCACATCTCTTCCGTTTCGAGGTACTGGCTTTCGAGGTTGAACATGCCATCATGCGCGATGAATGCCTTGAACCGCTTGTTGTGATTTCCTGCTAGCCAGTATACAGAAAAGCCGCCGTAGCTGGCCCCGATACAACCCAGTTTGTCTTTGTTGATAAAGGATTCCTTGCTCATGGCATCGATTGCTGAAAGGTAATCCTTCATGTTCTGACCGCCATAATCACCGCTGATCTGTTCGTTCCATGCTTTTCCAAAGCCCGGTAACCCGCGGCGGTTCGGGGCTACAACAATGTATCCGTTGGCTACCATCATCTGGAAATTCCAGCGGTATGACCAGAACTGGCTGACAGTGCTCTGCGGTCCGCCTTCGCAATACAACAGGGTCGGGTATTTTTTGGATGGATCAAAATGCGGCGGATAGATGACCCATGTCAGCATATCCTTGTTATCGGTGGTTTTGATCATCCGTGATTCCACTTTGCCAAAGGCCAGCTGATCCAGCACATCCTTGTTGGTAAATGTGAGTTGCGTGTCCTTCCCGGTTTTCATGTCGACTGAATAGATCTCAACCGGCATTGACATCGACATTCGGGTTGCAATGATTTTATCTCCAACAGGAATGGCACCGGTATAATCGTGAATCCCTTCGGTGATTTTCTGAATCCTGCCATCCGCTACATTCAAATTGTAAATTTCATCCGTGGCATGCCAGTCGCTGGTAAAGACGATCGATTTGCTGTCGGCTGTCCATGCAGTATTTTCAACATTCTGATCAAAATTTTCAGAGTAGTCTTTCTTTGTTTTTCCTTCGAAATCATAAATGAAAAGACGGTTTTTATCTGACTCATACCCGTCGTGCTCCATGCTCTGCCATGAAATTTTCTTTCCATCCGGCGAAAAGCTTGGTGCCACATCATATCCCATCATTCCTTCACTCAGGTTGGTAACCTGTTTGCTTGCGAGATTGTAGAGGTAGATATCAGAGTTGGTGGAAAGCGCATATTCCCTGCCTTTTTTCTTTCGGCATGTGTAGGCGACTACTTTGCTGTCGGGGCTCCAGGCGATCTGTTCCATGCCGCCAAAGGGCTTCAGCGGGCATTCGTAAGGTTCTCCTTTTAAGATGTCGATGTCATTGGCAAGTTTCTCTCCATTAAAATCGGCGATAAATATATGACTGTAGGTCTCAACCCAGGAGTCCCAGTGACGGTACATCAGATCGGTGATGACTTTCCCTGAAGTCAGGGGCAAACCATCGTACAATGATTTCTCAGCTTTTTCAGCAGGGATCTCTTTTGTATAAAGGATCTTTTTTCCATCGGGAGAATAATTGAAACCCGTTATGTCACTGTCGGTACTGCTGATCTGTTTCCGTCCTGATCCGTCAGGATTCATTTCCCACAACTGCATGGATCCGGATTCTGCTGAAAGGAATCCGATCTTTTTTCCGCTTGGGTTCCAGAGCGCTGAATATTCGCTGAATTTCGTGGTGGTGATCCGCTTCAGGTCTTTGCCATCAATCCCGATGGTATACAATTCACGATTTCCCTTGTTTTGCTGAACATCATAATAGGTGATCCCGTAAAGGATGGTTTTGTTATCCGGTGAAACGACAGGTTCACTTACACGTCCAAACGACCAGAGAACTTCCGGTGTCATGATGTCGCTGGTAAATTTAACGGCTTTCTTTTCAATGATCGGGGCCGGTGTTTTTTCCTGTTTCTTTTCGGTAGGGCAACAGGCATAAACGACGGTGATCAGGGCGAGGATGATCAGGATTGAGGTCTTTTTCATGATGGGTTTTTTTGGAAAATGAAGGCAAAGTTAATATTTTAGGATTATTGATAATTGAAAACCCGGATTAAATTACCACTTTTAGTCATCTTTCAACCTGTAATCTTAAGGAGTATTTGAATAAGGAGGAGATAAATTATCCGGCATCAATGGATAATAGCGGGGTAAATTGTATATTTGTTTAAAATAACAACCCCATGAAGACTTTTACAAAATGCTTAATCCGGGCGATTCTCTTAGCGCTGATTTCATTTTTGTTTTTTCAGACACAAGCCCAGCAAGGCAAATCAGCATTATTGCCCGATGATTGTGTCTACACGATTGAGCATGACACCATTATTTCCCCCACGGAATTCCAGTTCGACCTGTACCTGAGAGATACTGATGCTTCCCAGCCATTCCTGATTTCCCTCATCCAGGCGGGAATTTATTGCAGCACATCCATCGTTGGTGGAGGAACAATGACCTGTGCTGTTGTTCCTGGGTATTCAGATCTTGTCGATTCGCTTCAGCCAAACAGTGCTATGGCTGTTCCATATAATGCAGATCACTTTCTACTGAAAATGGCTGCAAGATCTTGGTATCCCTGGGCTCAATGTGATAATACAACTACTATGTCTACTGTTGGGTTGGGGACAAGGGTCTGCAGGCTGAGAGTCGTAAACACAGTTCCTTTTCCTGCCAATTCACAGGCCGGTCTTGTATTTTGTTTAGATCCTGTTCCTCCTGCATATAAAGCAAAGGTTTTCAAATTCACGAATGATATCCACCCATGTTATAGCTATGAGGTACCTACAGATACATCGAATTGCCATCCGGGATCTACGTACAAAAACATTTCTCTGAATAAACCCAGCGTAGGAATTGATGTTTCTTCAAATCCTGAAATCCGGATTTCATCCGTCGGGAAATCTGTTTTTGTTAATTCTTCAAAAACTTTAGCTACTGGAGTGTCGGCTGTAATTCCTAATTTATAGATTTCTTCAACCCACTCTTTGTAAATTTTATCTGGTAAATTCATTTTGCTCCTTCAATTGCCATACCAAACAATGCACAAGCGGCATTGTAACGACTCTTTCTTTTTTCAGGATTTTTAATGATATCTTCCTTCATTTCATGAAGCAAAGCAATTTGATCCTGCAAATCCTTAACAGTGTTTTCGGGTTGTTGTGATATTTCCAAGAGTGTATCTATGTCCATGCACACCAAGGCCGCTACCTGCTGATATTCTTCTGCTTTTTCTGGAGGTATCATTAGTTTTCCAAGGTAGGGAGATCAGTTTCAACTTCCTTTGCCTCATTAAGTCCGAGAATTGCATTTTCAAGTGCTTTTATTGAAGCATTATATTCTTCCAAAGAATTGCCAAGAATCTTTGGCTTCATCGACTGCCACGGCTTCCCATCAATTATTCTCTTGCCAATATAAATTGTACGTTTTTTAGCGTCAACTTTAGTGGCAGCAATAACGGCGATGTGTTCGTGACTGCATGTTGCAACCTTACCGATTAATGTATCTTGATTTTCCATGCCCTTATTATAACAGAAAATTAGTTTTACTCAACTGGCTTGGCAATTTTTCTGTATTCTTCCAAGAAATTGACCCACTCTGCCAAGGTTTTACAAAGTAAATACTCAGAAAACAACAATTCATAGTCAATCTCAACGGCATATCTGCATAACTTTAAAAGACAATGCAGGTGCGTGAAAGGATCGGCATCCATGCCCATCTCTAAAAATCTTATTAATTTGTTGGACTTGTCAGTTTTGTATTCTTCAAATTCTTTCTGAGCAAGGGGTGGATTTCGTGGTCAATGCAAGTTGTTCT
>Ga0118677_10002587_pt1 | contig 36007 bp, 26 predicted proteins | sample AliMusrvi5mmetaG_FD_86154 | JGI IMG/M metagenome (GOLD analysis project Ga0118677, IMG submission 86154)
CCCGGCATCCGGCGCTTCCTGCCCAATACCGCTGTCGGGACCTTGGTCGGCGGTCTCCGGGGTCTGATCCTGATCCGTGCCCGGTAATTGATCGGTGGGCTCATTCGGGCTATCCGTTGCCCCGGGTTCGCCGGTGCCGACATTCTGATCCTGATCGGTCCCTGGGATTGGTTCGTCGTTCGGCTCCGCTGGGCCGCCAATTTGGCCTTCGGGTTCCTGGTCGGCGGTCTCAGGGTTCTGATTCTGGTCCGTGCCCGGCAATTGGTCGGTGGGCTCATTCGGTCCATCCGTCGCCCCAGGTTCACCGGTGCCAACATTCTGATCCTGATCAGTGCCGGGGAGTTGTTCCGTTTCCGGCTCCGCAGGTCCGCCAATTTGGCCGTCCGGTTCCGTGGGTTGTTGCCCGGCGTCCGGCACGTCCTGCCCAATTCCGCTGTCCGGTTCCTGTTCCGCGATCTCGGGGTTCTGATCCTGATCGGTGCCGGGTAAATGGTCAGTAGGCTCATTCGGGCTATCCGTCGCCCCGGGTTCGCCGGTGCCGACATTCTGATCCTGATCGGTCCCGGGGAGCGGCTCGTCGTTCGGCTCCGCTGGGCCGCCAATTTGTCCTTCGGGTTCCGCAGGTTGTTGCCCGGCTTCCGGCACGTCCTGCCCAATACCGCTGTCGGGACCCTGGTCGGCGGTCTCAGGGTTCTGATCCTGATCGGTATTCGGCAACTGATCCGTAGGTTCGTTCGGCCCGTCCGTCGCTCCGGGTTCACCGGTGCCAACGTTCTGATCCTGATCAGTGCCGGGGAGCGGCTCGTCGTTCGGCTCCGCTGGGCCGCCAATTTGGCCTTCGGGTTCCGCTGGCCCGCCAATTTGGCCCCCGGGTTCCTGTTCGGCGGTCTCCGGGTTCTGATCCTGATCCGTGCCCGGTAATTGGTCAGTAGGCTCATTCGGCCCATCCGTCGCCCCGGGTTCGCCGGTGCCGACATTCTGGTCTTGATCGGTCCCGGGGAGCTGTTCCGTTTCCGGCTCTGCGGGGCCGCCAATTTGACCCTCGGGTTCCGCGGGTTGCTGGCCGGCTTCCGGCACTTCCTGCCCAATACCGCTGTCTGGTTCCTGATCTGCAGTCTCAGGGTTCTGGTCCTGATCCGTGCCCGGCAATTGGTCAGTAGGCTCATTCGGGCTATCCGTCGCCCCGGGTTCGCCGGTGCTGACGTTCTGGTCCTGATCAGTGCCGGGGAGTTGTTCCGTCTCCGGCTCCGCAGGTCCGCCAAGTTGCCCCTCGGGCTCCGCAGGTTGCTGGCCGGCATCCGGCGCTTCCTGTCCTATACCGCTGTCGGGACCCTCGTCGGCAATCTCGGGGTTCTGGTCCTGATCGGTGCCCGGCAATTGATCGGTAGGCTCATTCGGGCTATCCGTCGCCCCGGGTTCCCCGGTGCCGACGTTCTGATCCTGATCGGTGCCGGGGAGTTGTTCCGTCTCCGGCTCTGCGGGCCCACCAATTTGACCCTCGGGTTCCGCGGGTTGCTGCCCGGCGTCCGGCGCTTCCTGCCCTATACCGCTGTCCGGTTCCTGTTCGGCGATCTCGGGGTTCTGGTCCTGATCGGTGCCCGGCAATTGATCGGTGGGCTCATTCGGGCTATCCGTCGCCCCGGGTTCCCCGGTGCCAACGTTCTGGTCCTGATCGGTCCCGGGGAGTTGTTCCGTCTCCGGCTCCGCAGGCCCGCCAATTTGGCCATCCGATTCCGCGGGTTGCTGGCCGGCGTCCGGTTCTTGTTCGCCAAAACCACTTTCGGATTCCGCTGGTTCCTGGCTCATACCGCCTTCCGGCTCCTGACTCATGCCCCCCTCGGGCTCCTGGCTCATGCCACCGTCCGGTTGCTGGCTCATGCCCCCCTCGGGTTCCTGACTCATACCACCTTCGGGCTCCTGGCTCATACCGCCTTCGGGCTCCTGGCTCATGCCCCCCTCGGGTTCCTGACTCATACCGCCTTCAGAGTCGGACGGTTGCTGGCTCATTCCACCATCGGGCTCCTGACTCATACCGCCTTCCGGCTCCTGACTCATGCCCCCCTCGGGTTCCTGGCTCATACCACCGTCCGGTTGCTGGCTCATGCCCCCCTCGGGTTCCTGACTCATACCACCTTCGGGCTCCTGGCTCATACCGCCCTCGGGTTCCTGGCTCATACCGCCTTCGGGCTCCTGACTCATACCCCCCTCGGGCTCCTGGCTCATACCGCCCTCGGGTTCCTGGCTCATGCCCCCCTCGGGTTCCTGGCTCATGCCCCCCTCGGGTTCCTGGCTCATACCGCCTTCGGGCTCCTGGCTCATGCCCCCCTCGGGCTCCTGACTCATACCGCCGTCGGGTTCCTGGCTCATGCCACCGTCCGGTTGCTGGCTCATGCCCCCTTCGGGTTCCTGGCTCATGCCACCGTCGGGCTCCTGGCTCATGCCGCCTTCGGGCTCCTGACTCATCCCGCCTTCGGAGTCGGACGGTTGTTGACTCATCCCGCCCTCGGGCTCCTGACTCATCCCACCTTCGGAGTCGGACGGTTGTTGACTCATACCCCCGTCAGGCTCCTGGCTCATCCCGCCCTCGGACTCGGACGATTGCTGGCTCATGCCGCCGTCGGACTCCTGGCTCATGCCACCTTCGGCGTCGGACGGTTGCTGACTCATACCCCCGTCGGGTTCCTGACTCATGCCACCTTCGGCGTCAGACGATTGCTGACTCATGCCGCCGTCGGAATCCGGCGCCGACGAAGAGTCAGCACCGCCACCGCCGGCGCCGCCACTGCCGCCGCCGCTACCGCTACCGTCACCGCCAGCGCCACCTCCGCCACCGCCACCCGACGATCCATTCAAATTGACCTTGGCCCCGATGACATTGACCCCCGCGGCGCCAGTGACATTGACCGATCCTCCCCCGGCGACATTGACGTCGCCGCCGGACGACACTGATACCCGACCGCCACCCATCAGCAGCGCCCGGGCCCCGGCGATCAACGTCAGCACACCGCCCGCCACCGCCGAGACTAACGGCGCGGCGATATTGACGGCGGCTGAAGCCAGAATGCTGATCGTGGGCGCCGATAATGTAATGGCCGTGGGGGCCATGATACTAATCGACCCGCTGCCCATGCGCAGCGTGTCGCCGCCATTATCCACAATGGTGATGCTGCTGCCGCTGTCGCTCATGACGATGGTGTGCGCCGCCGTGGTTGTGATGGCGATGCTTTTGCCGGCATCACTGATATCCACCTGATGGCCGCCCGCGGTGCGGAGGTTAATGCCGCCCGCGCCGCCGGTGTCATCCATATTGAGCTGGTGGCCGATACGCGAATGCAGACCGCGCCGGTTGATCTGCCCGTTGTGCACCACAGCGTTGCCGCTGAGGGAGGGGAGCCCATCGACCTTGTTCCAGAGCTGGCCGATGATGAAAGGCCGGTGGATGTCGCCGTGTTCGAAGGCGATGAGCACCTCGTCCTCGACTTCCGGCGTGGAGAACAACCCGCGGCCCTTCCCCGCCATTTGCGACGACACGCGCACCCAGTCGCTCTCGATCTCCTGGCCGTGCTGATCATGCGCCAGCCAGGGATATTTGACTTTCACCCGGCTCAAGCCCTCGGGGTCCTGCACATTGGTGACCACGCCGATGACCAGCGCACCGCCCAGCGCTGCGCGGCGCGTGGCGGGGTCGCCTTCGAGCAGCGCGAGCAACGTGTCCGGGCGTTTGCCGGTGACGGTGAAGAGGGTGGTGTAGCCTTCGGTGGGCGAGAAGGTGTGCAGCGTGGTGGTGACATAGTAGCGCCCGCTGAAGCGCCGGCCGATATTCGGAATGTGCACCAGGGTGTCCGGCAGCAGCGTCGGGGTGCCGTCGCAGAGCCCCTCGGCTTCCAGGAAGGCGCCGTTGATGCTGTCGCAGATCGACTGCGCCAGTGCGTCCGCTTCCGCCTGGGTGGCGACGGGGCGGTCGACAATGACCATCGTCGCCGCACCGAAGGCGTCGCGCGCCACCTCGCCGCCCGACTTGCCGAGGCCTACGTCGGGAATGCCGTCCGGCCGGTGCTTGATGCCCACGATGGCCTGTTTGGTATCCGGATCCCAGCCATGGACTTCCACCTGATCGACCTGACCGGCGGTCGAGGTATGCGGGCGGAAGGCGCGCAACGTGGCGCCCCAGTGCAGGTCGGCGGTGTGGCGTGCGGCATCCGCCACGCGCTTGAAGTAGAGCGTGGCGCCCCGGACATAGAGCCGGCAGCCATTGCGCGCCGCCAGTTGGGTGAGGAATTCCCAGTGCGTCTGATTATTTTGCAGCACCCAGGGGAAGACGCGCGCCGTGGCGTCGATATCCGTCTGCAGCCCCATCCGGTGGGCCACGGTGGCCACGATATCCGCGTCCGTGACATTGGTGTAGGTCTGGCAGGTGCGCCCGCGATGCAGACGGTGCCCGCGGTCGTAAGAGCGCACCACCACGGTGGGATGGCCGCGCCCCGCCAGGTCGAGTTCCACCCCGGTGATTTCGCCGTCGAAGATGACGGCAAACTCGCCGCCTTCCACGGCGGCTTCGACGACCACGGTGGTGCCCTCGCTGAGCAGGTCGCTGTCGAGCCAGGTGAACTCCTCATCGGCGATGCGGAAGGTGCACATGGCCGGCAGGTGCAGGCTGTTTTCCACCGCGCATTCCAGGAAGGCGTGCAGCAACCGCGGCCCGGGTGGTTGCCCGTTCAGGAGGAGATGGACCATATTGGCAAATGAACTGGCTGGCATCGCCGTCCTCGTTATCGCGGGGGAATCGTGAGTACTAAGCCGGGTTTCAAATCGAAGGGATCTTCCAGAATATTGGCATCGGCGATGCGTCGCCATTGGGTCGGCGACCCATATTCCTCCGCGGCGATGAGCGCCAGCGTGTCATACGGTTGCACGACGCGATGTTTCGTACCGGGCTCCGGCACGTGAGACGTGGGGTTTTGCGCTCGAGAATTCTCGTCGGAGATGGCCTCGATGAATTCGATGGACGCGTCCGCGCGAATCGGTTCGCCATTCGGTCGAAACAGGGTGGCGGTGATGGTCAGCGACACCACAAAGAGATCGGGCAGGGTCGCCTGACCCCAGCGAATCTGGCATTTTGGAGGTCGTCCCTGGCTGGTAACCGGGTTGATGAATCCTTTCGACGTCAGCAGCAACTCGTGGAGTTTATCGATGGTCGGCTGCACGCTCTCCCCTTCATGAAAAAGGATCAACTGCCCGATGCGCAAACGTGCCGGTTGTGAGCCGGAAAACGAGAGCGAGCTGAAGTTCGACCCCAACGACAACACGGTTTTCCAGTCGTTCTGGTAACCCAGCACATAGGTGTCAGGATTGAAATACAGGTCGATGTTATAGCCTTTATCCTTGTTGTAGATGCGAAATTTTGCCAGACTGCCGGTTGAACTATTTGACGACGGGTTGGCGCTGCCGCCCCCGGAGGTATTGCTCAACATTCTGTGCTCCTTTGCATGCGCGACGTCGCGTTCACCAGCGACCGCGTCGTTCCGCTTCCACCGCTAACCGGTGCTTTAACAAGGTCCAAACTTCCAGGGCCAACGCGTTGACTGCACCGGCCAGGCTGCCGTCATCCGGCGTCGACACCGTCGTCGATGCCGTAGTTTCCGCCGGCGTGCGCGGGGTCAGCGCGGTGGACACCGTGGTCATCATTGCGCGTTGAATAATGATCGGTGCGGGCGATGCCGCAAGACGATGTTGCGGCATGGTTGACGGAGGCCGCGGTGCTGCCGTGGGCCCCCCAATATATGACTGGCCTGTCGGCAACGCGGGAGACCCGCCCGGTTGAGAACGAGGCAGGCCCGGCTGCGGTGTTGCGCGAAAGACCCGGTCGGGTGCGATGTTATCCTGATTGCCGGTGTAGAGCGCCGTGACGCCGGCGGCCAATGGCGGCAACACCGCATTGCCGATGAGCGCCGACAGGTTCGGCAGGCTCGGGAATCCTCGATTCCCCAGGGTAGCCGGCCAGGATGGATGACCCGCAGCGCCGGCGGACCGAAACACCAGCTCCGGGAGCATTCCCAGGGCTGTTGAAGACAGCGAACTGCTGGACGCGGTGGCGGGCAGGTTGGGTGATTGCGCCGGTGCGGCGCTTCCAACCGGGAATCCGGCAGAGAGTGAACGCGCGGTGAGGAAACTCAACGGCGACGGTGTACCGGCACTCCAGAGACCGGACAACAGAGGAGCCGCAGCAGTTAACGTCGATGTCCAGCGGGCGGCAGGTTGCCCGAACCACGGTTGACCACCAGGCACGCGCAGGGTTCCAACGGACGGGGAATGGGGCGGCATGGGCATGGCTGCTTGTGCCGGAGTCTGGACCGTCCAGGGTGGCGCCCCTTCCTGACCCCATGGAGACTGGGGCAACGGTAGGACGCCGGCGTGATAGCCTGATTCTCCCCCCATGAGCGGGGAGAATCCTGACGTGGGACCAGCAAAGGGGGAGGTGTCCCCCTGGCCGGTCGGTTGGCGGAAAATGCGTTCCGGACCCGGAGCGCCCCACCCCAGATTGGCAATGGCAGGAAGCGCGCTCCCCAGCGGTGTTCGTCCAGCGAGGAAGGTGAGCGATGCGGGAATCCCCGTATGCCACAGTCGGGATGGGGCCACGGGAGGAAGGGATGGCGTATCCTGACTGGAGGACACACCATACGATGGAAAACCCGCGGCGGGCGATATGTTGCCCATCGACGGACTCGGACCGGTTTGCCCCATCGTCTGGAAGGCCAATGCGGATGGGAGACCCAGGCGCCCCTGGAAGGTGGAGAGCATGGCCGGCATCGCGAACTGCTGCGACCTGGCAGCAGGTGAACTGCCCCAGGCGTGTGTTCCCACGGGGCCCGGTTGAGACAACGACGCCTGGGGGCCAAAGAGCGCGGATGAACTCCCGGCCAATGTGGACGGTAGATTCAAACGGTTCAGGTCGGTGGAGAAGATGGCCGACGGCGCGAATTGCGACGTGGCAGCAGGCGGGTTACCCCAGCCTTGTACTCCCGAGGCACGCAGCGGAGATTGCACAGCCTGATAGCCGGCGAATGCGGACGGACTGCTGTCCAGCGGAAACGAAACACCGGTCGGTGGAAAACTCAGGGCCGCGAATTCCCCACCGAACCCCTGATCAAATCCGTCGGTGAACCCCCCGTCGAACCCGTGAGCCTCATTCAGGGTGTTGGGGGCGCGGTGAATACGCGCCGGCGCGGAGGTGTCCCACCCCAATCCGGGGTCGAGGGTCGACTCGAGAGGCACTGCTTGTCCGCGGGCGGCGAGAAATTCGACTGCCGCGGGAAGGCCGGCATGCCAGAGACGAGAGAGCGGAAACCCGTTGGGGAGGGTGATAGCAGAACTCGGCGCCCCGGCGTACGTACTGCCGCCATCCCCTGGCGGTACGGTCAACGCCTGGTCCTGTGGTGTCCATGGCGTGTAGGTTGTCGGCGTGGGCCCAGAGCCCGCGAAATCATTGAACGCCGGGATGCGCTCACGGTTTGTGGATGCGGTCACCCACTCGTGCTCGAGGGTGGCGGGTCGGGGAGCGGAAGGAATTTGCCCGCGTGCGGCCAGGAAACTAACAGCCGCGGGCATGCCCGCCTGCCACAGACGAGGAGGTGACGACGGGGTACTGGCCGGTGCAACGGCCAGTGACCGGACGCCATCCGGCAGGACGCCGCGCTGGCCGTACATCGCTGCAGGCGCCGGGCCAGCAACCGTAGGAGGATTGTATCCCGCCGGTTGTGCGGAGAATAACTGAGTCTCCGCAATCGCCGCCGCGCGGTCCCCGGGAACCGCACGATAGACACGTGGGGAGGAGGCAGGCATGACGGCGCCGACGTTTTCGGCGCTGGACATCGGGGAGGATTCGCGCGGCGCGCGCTGCGTCAGGAAGGACAGTGCCGCCGGCGCGCCGGTACGCCACAGCCCTCCGGGCGCCACCCGACGTCCAACCGCTGTGGCAAGGGTGGGCATAAACCGTGCTGTCGCGAGATGCGATCCACCGCCGGTTGCTGGAATAAGGGTCGACGCGATCGCGGAGATCGCCGAATCGCGCACTGCTCCGGTAGCGAGTGCTGCCGCGGGTTCTCCCAGAATAGCGGGTTGAAAGGTCAGCGGCGTGGGCGTTCCCGTTCCCCAGAGCGCGGCCACCGGGGACGCGGCCTGCAGGAAGGTACGAGAGCGGCGTTCCGCCGGCGCGGATCCGTGTGGCGTGGGTGCCGCGGCGCCGCTCACGCTGTCGCGCTGTCCAGCGGCGATTGGTTGTCCGACGGGTGTGCCGTACGTCAGGAGCGTGTTTCCAGCGCCCGGGGTAGTAGGCTCCGTGGAAGGGACCATGGCCGATGATATGGATAGTGCTCGATGGGTGACACTGGTCGGCGGCGAAGACGTTGTTGCACGTGCCTTGCTGAGGAAGCGCAGCGGAGTTGGCGTGCCCGTGCTCCACAGTCCCCCCGGCGTCTGCGCGCCGGGCTGCGCAGGACTTCCCGCTGCTCCCGGTGTCACCGCTGTTGTGCGGTCGCCATCAGGGCCGGGGAGCGGGTAGCGCATCGTATGCGGCGCCATTGGCGTGCCCGTGCTCCACAGTTCCCCCAGCGTCTGCGCGCCGGGCTGCGCAGGACTTCCCGCTGCTCCCGGTGTCACCGCTGTGGTGCGGTCGCCAACAGGGCCGGGGACCGGGTAGCGCGTTGTTCGCGGCGTCGTTGGCGATGATGCTGACAATGTCGGAGCATGCGTTGTGGATGGCGGGGTATCCGATTGGTCGTCGAGGCGCGAGGTTGGTGGTTGCCAGGGCGCCCGGTCTTTCACGCGCGGCGCCGATTCGCCAAACACCGGCGTTTCTTCAGGAGTGGCTTCGCCGTGTTGTTCGACGACCTGATCGCCGCCTTTCTCAAAAGGGAGCGGGGTACTCCGGTAGAACCGGCGCGGCCGTGCAATGGACGCCAGGCTGTTCTGCGCATTTTGTCCTATGGACGGGAGAAAGTCGAGGACGTGGAGGTGCTCCCACATACGCCGGCACCCACGCTGGGTGGGCGTGCCCGCGCGCATCCCCTGCCTGGTGATCCCCACCAGCATGGCGGTGGGATCCTGCAGGGCAATGCGGGTCGGCAGCGCGACGCGGGTTAAGGGGCGTGCGGTGCGGGTGCGCGCCAGCAGCGCCTGTATGAAGGACTGGAGCGTCGTTCGCAGGCGTCGTTCAGTGACATTGTCGTCCGCGGGTGGTTGCACGCGGGCCAGATAAGCTTGTAAAAAATTGATCGTTGTCTGTGCTGGTGATCGATTACCCGCAGTAGCCGGCACGCGTCGACCCGCCGCACGCGCGTCGGCATACGGCGCGTGTGCTTTCAGTTCCTGTACTAATTCGCGGACCGTTGTCGGCGTTATCGGCTGCGACACATCACTCCCTTGTGTCCTTATTCACGAAACGACTAAAGCTTCGGCTATCGTGATGCATTCTGCACCGCCTGATCCTGGGCATTCCCCCAGGCATGGTCAGCGTCAGCATTGCCCGGCGCCGCCGCGCCCGCGGGTGACGTTCCGCCCGCGGCGGCGTCGCTGCCCGGTGATGCCGTGTCCGCCCCGCCTCCGCCGCCTCCGGCGCCGGCGGGACTGCGACTCGCCGTGTTCTCGTCACGCATCGTCTGACTCTCAATGACCTCAAAGGCGAATTCAAGGGTCTCGACGGCAATGCCGCCAAAGGGCGTGGACAATGCGGGTCCTTCCCAGCGCGCGGGGAAAGCGTTCAACAGGTGCCAACTGACGATTGGGCCATCGCCGCTTTCCGTCGGGTAGATGTGAATGGTGATGTTCTTACGAGTGAAGCCGCGCGTGATGCAGTTCCAATACCATTCGAACAAACTCCCGTGTGTATCCACACCATGTCGCAACACCACGTTGCCAAACGTCGTTTTCCCCGGATACTTGCGATCGTAATGGTTTTGCCCACCCTCGGAGATCTTTGCGACGTCAGTCTGCATGATCAGACCGGAACACTCGGTGAAGGTAATATGGTCGTAGTCATTCCCCAGGTCGACCCAAAAATTCAGGGCGGTCTGTCCACGCCTGGCTGACGTGATTTGCGTCGAAACATCGTCGATTGTTACCGGCATCGTTTCCCCCGTTCCTCATCCCCGGCGCTGGCGCGTCAAGGCGACGTCCTCTTTCATCAACGCATAAACCCGGTCGGCCACGGCGCGTGCATGCGTGTAGGCCAGACCGGACAACTCATCCGGTTCATGCCACGTCGCCGGCGATCCGGCGGCCAGTGACGGCGGCGCGGCGAAGGCCAGCGAGGGTTGGGCCGGCGTCGCGGTGTCGCCCGGTGCATCAACCGTGCGCCCGGTGGTAATCACGACCCGGGAAGACAGGTTGTCGATCGTCACAGGTTGCTGCGCCGGTAGAGGGGCGGCGCCGGTCGGCAAACGTTGCACGATTCCCGTGGCCCACGCCTCCGCGGCCTGCGCATCACTCATGGCATCAAGCGTAAGATGCACCTGGACGTCAAGTAGCGGAACATGCAGGCCCAGTGTGCCGTTTGCAGCCAACATATCGCGCACGCGGGCCAGAGTGAGTTGCAAAATCCCCTCCATCCTGGCGTGTTCCTCCGCGGAGAGCTCGGAGTTGTCAGCAATTTCATAATGGCAATTGAGCGTGTCAATGATTACTCCGGCAGCTATGCCGAAGCGCGTCTGGACCTGTCCCGCGATTTCTTGCGCTTCGCGCTCCAGCTGGCCCCCGCCTATTTCCGTGAAGGGTAACACCCCGGTGGCTTGCTGTCGCACATGGGTCAACTCATGGGCAATTACGCCTAACCCGCGCGCGGACTGCGGGTTGTACCGCCCATGGGCAAAATAGACGTGCTGCCCGATGGTGAAGGCTTCCGCCTGCAAGTGGTGCGCCGCGGACGCCGCGTCGGCGCCGGTATGAAAGCGCACGCCGGCCAACGGGTTGGACGCCTCGCCTATCCGCATGAGGAGATTGGCTGAAGGAGTGAAGCCGTGGGCGCTTTCGGTCAGTCGCGCGAGTACCGGGGCGAGCGACGCATTACTGCCCGCCATCGGCGTTTGTCGATCGACGGATATCGACGGAATGGTGGTCATCGGTTGCGGTGATCGCGAAAGTGGCATCGTTCGTGCGATGATACGTTGACTCCACGTCTCCGCAGTATGCGACGTCAAGGACGCATAGCGCGCAGCGAGTTGCCGGGCGAGTGGGAAGACCCCGGGGGTTCCCGGGCCAGTTTGCGCGCGGCTGATCTCTTCCGTGGTTGCGTCGTTCACAGATACCGTCCCGTTCCCGAGCCGCCGGACACCGTCTGATTGATCTGGCTGATTTCCTCTACCCACCGGCGCCGCTGGGCATGCGGCATATTCATGATTTCATCGCATGACCAGTGGAAGTAATAGGCGATAAATGCTACCTCCTCGTATACCGCCCGCGAGGGGTAGCTGATCATTCCCCCAGGGCGTCATCCTCCTGGTCCAACGGTATTGATTCATTGATCTTTCGGTAGAAATCCTGCAGGAACGCCAGATCGGTGGTGAACATGCGCTCGATAGTATCCGTGGTCACACAGGGCAACGTGCCCAGGCTGGTAATCACGCGCGCCAGCAGGATCACCACCAGATAGGCCTGGTTTTCGCGCACGCGCGGATCGACGAGTGGGACGATTTCATCGTACGCCGTCGCCAGACGCATACGGCCGTTGCGATGCACGGTGCCTTCGCTATCCACATACCCACGCGGCAGGGTGAAATCAAATTCGGTCTGCAGAGACGCGGGGGGCGTCTGGGTCTTCTTCATATGGTCACCTTATCCAATGTCGAGAAAACAAGACCCCCCCCCGTTCCCCGTTCACCCCTGACGGGCGAACGGGGGAAAAGGGGGGTCTACGCTATAGGTCACCGGTCATCGACCGGTGACACAGGGTCCAGGCACACGCATTACCCGAGATTCTCGCGCTCGAAGCGTTCGAAGACCAGGGTCATGGTTTCCGTGGCCGGGCTACTGGTGTCCGTGTGGGCGCCGTCGAAATAATACCCGCACGGCCAGCAATAGTGGTAATGATAGGCCATCAACGCTTGCTGTCCGTCATCATCATAGAAGGTCACGGTGATTTCCGCCGCCAGGGCGTCGGAAAATTTCCCATCGATGATCTTCTTGCGCCAATCGTAGAGCGATTTGCTTTCCTTTGATAACGGATAGGTCAGCGTCAGCGTCGAATAGGTGGTATGGCCCGGTGTCGCGACGGACGTGCTGCTGATGCCTTGACGTCCGGCGGCCATATGCCATTCCAGTCCGATAGATAACGATGGACCCGACACGGAATAAAAGCCGATTTTATCCGCGTTGGAGATGCCGGCGCCATCGATACTAATCGACCATTTCCCTATCGAGACATATTTATCTTCAGCCATAGTGTCAATCTCCTTCCGCCAACACCCCTTCAGGTCTCGCGGTAATAGTTCTCAAAGACGATGGTGAGCGTTTCGATGGCGAACCCCGTCGCCCCCGCGCTGACACTCGACCCGGAATAGGCGCAGGGCCAGGCTTTGATGACGTTGAACTTGGCCAACACCTCGTTGTTGGGTGCTTTCAACGTCAGGGTAATCTGATTCTGCATTTTCGGCTTGTCAAAATCACCCTTCAGAATACTGGCGACCCAGTCCCACAGCACTTTTCCGTTCGTGGTCGCCAGACCGTCCAGCGTAATTTGCCCGTAACGCGTCGCCCCCGGGATAGGCACCGATGATGTTTTTCCCTTCGCCATCACGCGGGTGTCGAAGTGATAATCGGTGGTGTCCGACAGGCTGGAGATACTCCGGAACGTGGCGGCCTGGATATTCTCGATATCGATATACCAGGTATTGGCAACGGCCGTCCGTGTTCCCGCCTCATATGTTGCCATGTGTTGCTCCTTTCACGCGCCGGGCGTTTATCCTTCGGAGACGCTGCTGGCGCCGGTCCACTGGCCGATGCGGATGATGACGAATTCGGCGGGTTTCACCGGATTCACCCCAATTTCCACATACAGGCGGCCCAGATCGATCATCTCCTGCGGGTTCGTTTCCGCATCGCACTTCACGTAGAACGCATCCGCTGCCGACGCGCCAAAGAGCGCACCTTCGCGCCAAACGGTCCACAGGAACGCGGAAATGTTGCGCCGGACACGCACCCACAGGTCCTGATCGTTCGGTTCGAACACCACCCACTGCATCCCGCGATCTAACGAGCGCTCGATATAGTTGAAGAGGCGGCGGACATTGATGTATTTCCAGGAGGGGTTGCCCACGGTGGCCAGTGTGCGTGCGCCCCAGATGCGGATGCCGGTGCCCGGGAAGGCGCGGATGCAATTGATGCCCAGTGGGTTGAGGATCTCCTGTTCACCTTTGGTGATCTCGACTTCCAATTGTACGGCGCCGCGCAGCGTTTCGTTGGCCGGCGCTTTATGCACGCCGCGCTCTGCGGCAGCGCGCGCCCACACGCCCAGGATGTGCCCGCTGGGCGGGACAAACATGCGGCGTTTGTGCTTGGGGTCGGTCGGGTCCATGATGCGGACCCAGGGGTAGTAAATCGCCGCCTGGCCGTGGTCACAACCGAAGGGGGTATTGGTGACGGTTTCCGCGACTTCTTGCGGGGAAAGCCCGGGGAGCGGATCCAGCACCGCCATGCGGTCGCCGGCCTGCTCACAATAGGCGACCAGGGCACACTGGGTGTCGAGGATCGCCTCGCGACGGGCATCATCCAGGTCCAGATATTCCTCGCCGGACACCGCATCGCGTTTCCACACGCCGGCCATCAGGTCGGGCATGCAGATCATGTTCACTTCTTCCGCCAGCGCCAGCCCTTTGGTGCCGGTGCGTTTAGCTTCGTCGCCGACGAAATTATCCGCTTCAATGGTCAGCAGGTCGCTGATGACCGGGGAGCGGAGTGCGATTTCATTGCCGGTGGCTTTGGCGGCGTCGATGCCGTCCAACAGGAAGAAGCTCGGTTCGGTGGGGCGCACCGCGGTGGCCACGGGTTGCTCGTCGACTTTGACCATTTTTGATTTGCCGTTGACCGTCGTGGCAAAGGTCTCCGGGGTCAACGGGCGCTCATTTTTGCCAAAGCCGAAGAGCTCTTCTTTTGACCCCTGGGAGATCTTCAGTTTGAATTCATTGCCATCGCCAACCGGCTCGAATTCGAGTTTAATGGTGTTGCCTTGCGCACCGGCGGTGAGGGCGCGCACCAGATAACCGCCGATTTCGCGGGCCGCGGGTTTGCCTTCGATGGCTTTCCCAGCAGCGCCGTGCAGCGACACGGCTTCCACGTCATCTCGTCGCGGGATGCGCACGATGAAAGCGCGACCGCCGCCGTTGTCGAAATAACCGCGCACGGCGTGCGCCAGATAGGAGTTTTCCAGATACGGCGTCCCGCTGTTCGGGATATTGTGCTCTTTCAGGAAGGTGCGCAGATCTTTGCCGGCGGCTTTCAATTCCGCCATGGCGAAGGTCGCCCAACTGACCCGGGGTCGTGCCGAGCGCTTTTTGGCAATGAGTTCCGTAGCATCTTTGCCCAGCTCGGTACACAAACCGCGCAAGTACATTCCTTCGTCTTCACCAAACTCATCGCAGAATTGCGTCCAGTTCGAAATGAAGGTGGGACGGTTGAAGACACCGCTTTTGGCATACCCGATAAATGCCGCGGTGTTGACGCCGACGCCCTCGATGGGCATGCTGCCGCTGGGTGTCTCCTCGACAAAGACGCCCGGTGCGAGGTATTCAGGCATTTTGTACTCCTTTAACCCGTATTTGTGGCGCTAGATGAGGCTAAGCCGAAATGATCCATGATAGCGAAGTCCTGGCCGCAGGAATTCATGAATAGTTCGGGTTAACCGAATAATTGATCGGATCGCGCTGGAGAGGGGAGAAGGGCGGAAACAGCGCTCGTTCTGTTCATTCGCCCAAGTTTATCGTTCTCCTTCCGTGTTGATCAAGCGGAAGTAAAATTTCTTGTCCGCCAGGCAACACGGCGACCAGCGGAATCAGGGTATCGATAATATCGGTAAAGCAATAGTCTCCGCGCGTGTCGGTCACGGTCTGTCGTGTGCCCAGGCGGAGGGGTATGGCCACCGCGGGACGTCCATCAGGATAGCTGATATGGCCGGATACCGTGGTCACTGCGCGTTGGTCAATTTCGATCTGCCCGGAAGTCATGGCGCCGGATGCCGCGGGGTCGGCCTTCAACTCGACGACGATGGGTTCGACCTGCGCGAACGAGGTCGGCGGTGGAATCATGCCTTCCAGCAAGCGCGTCTGATAACCTGTCGCCGTAACTTCGACCGTGCGGCGGCCCGGGGGGACATTCGTCAGGTAGAAGAATCCCCGGCGATCAGTCGTCGTGGTCATCTCGGTGTTGACGACACGAATGGTCGCACCAGCGATCGGGTGGTCGCCCGCCGGGGAGATGACCATCCCCGCCACGCTGACGCGCGTCGCGCGAAGGTGCAGCGAATCTTTGGGGCCCAGCGGATCCGCCCCTTTCACCACCCCGAGCAACACTTCCCGCACCACGGAGGACCATTTCGTTTCAAAGGGGTAGTATTTCGCGGTGACCACCAGGGTGATTGTGGGACGCAGCGGTTCACCCAGCGTATTCCAGAGCCGCGCGCGTTCATCGGGGGTGGGGTGCCCACCGCTGGTCGTCAGCAATACCGGATCGTCGCGGGTCGCCAGGCTTCCCTGCAGATACTCGCGCGGTACTGCCTGGTGCTTGAACAGAATATGCAACACGTCAAAAAGGAGCTGGCTGTCGCGCGAAGCCCCTTGGCCGGTTTCCGCGGTGACCAGGAAGGAGAAATCGACATAGACCGGCGGTGTGGCGCGTCCGGCCAGGCCGGAATCCTGCGGGTGGCGCACGGTGCCGGATACTGACTCGCGGCGCTCGAGGTTCTCGCACATGTCGTAGAGATACAAGTTCAGACGCGAAGAAGCGGTAGCGGGATGCGACGGCACGTCGAAAGTCACCGTCGGAGGCGTCGAGGTCTCCGCGGTTCCGGCGCGCAATTCGGCCGAGAGCATCTGGAGTAATGTCGCTTCAATATCCGCAATCATGGTTTATACCAATTTTTACAAATGAATGTGGAACGCAAAGAAGGCGCTCGTAGAATCATTCTATCGAGTGCTGGGTGTACCGTCAAGCTGGTCGGCGGCAATTGCCGTATTCGCTTCGCGCTTACAGCGGGCTAGCGTTTCTGTGCTGTCACGCAGCGGAACCCGCCCATGTTCCAGTAATGGGTTGGGAAGCCGATTTGTTCACGAGTGGTACAGCGGTAGCTGCCGTCGTTGCCATACCCCCACCCGCCTCCGCGGATCACGCGTGCCGCGCCGGTCGCCGGTCCGGTGGGGTTGTCGTGCGGGGAGGATTTGTAGGTGTCTTCACCCCACCAATCGGCACACCATTCCCAGGCATTGCCCGCCATATCCTGCCCGCCATACGGACTGGCGCCCTGCGGGTAACTCCCGACCGGCGCGGTCATGGCGGAATGATAACCGCCGCCTTTCGGGTCTTTATCCTCCCAATTATTACATTTTGTCGCATCCCACTCACTGCCCCAGGGGAAACGTCGCGCATCCGATCCACGCGCCGCTTTTTCCCATTGGGCTTCGGTGGGCAATTGCGCGCCGGCCCAGGAGGCGTAGGCGGCGGCATCATACCAGCTGACGTTGACGATCGGGTGGTCATCCTGCCATCCCCACTCCGGTGCGGGAGGCATCTCACGCCGCGTCGCTTTGCAAAAGGCCCGGTATTGTTGCACGGTGACTTCGTATTTGTACATCCAGTAGCCATCCAGCATCACTTCATGCTGGGGTTGTTCGTTCTTAAACCAGGCCCGGTCCCAGGTGCGATGTGTGCGCAGCAAATCCGCGATATCGTCATCGCTGGCGCCCATCTGGAACACGCCGGCGGGGATGTAGACCATTACCGCATCGTCGCGTGGATTGTGCTTCTCCGCGCCGGCCGTCGGTGGGGGAATGACGACGGGAGGGGTCAACCAATCCTGGATCGTTTTTGCGACCGATGCATCGCGGGCCAGTGCATCGTCATCCAGCGCGAAATTGGCGCTTTTATACGATTGCGCCTGTTGGGTCAAGGCATATCCCGCGCTGCTGGCTTCCACCGCGCCATCATTCGGGGTGCTGGCTAATGTCGCCAGCCCGGACAGCGCATGGGTCTTCCCCGGCGCCGCGGTCCCGACGATGGCCGCGTAGTCACAGGCCACCGGTTTGCCGTTATTCAAGGTATGCAGGCAATGCGAGTCGCGCGCCAGATCATCGAATGCCGCGTGCCAGAGCGCGCGATGCGACAGCGCCAGGCTGGTCAATATCGAGGTGCTGTAGCCGAGATGCGGGGCGCCCACCGTGATCAGGCGCGTTACCCCGGTAGTGCCGCCGGCGTGTTGCTCTAACGCCCACCGGGCCGCCAACCCGCCCACTCCGCGGGCTACCAGGTCGATCTTCGTATCTGCCGCGCGTTTGTCGGTCAGCAGTTGCGCCAGCGCGTCGCCGGCCCCGGCGATGGTACATCCGGCCGGGTATTCGACCGTATAGATAGAAAAAGGCGGATCCAGACGGGACAACGCGGCAGCCAAGACGGTCAGACGCTCCGGCGCGGATTTGTCGAGAATCGAGGGGAGGGTCGGTCCGGAAAGCAGCACGGCAGCCCGTTTACCGTCGAAGGTATCATGGTAGGCATCCCAGCGATTACGCCGTACATTATATTTATAGACCGCGAGATTCGGTGTGGCATTCGCTTCGCGGGCAAGGGTCCAGCAGGCCAGTGTGAGCCGTGCGGTCTTCGCGTCGATCTGGAGCGCGGAGAGTGTGCGCGGCAAGGTCATTTCGCCGGTTATGTGATCAGCGGTTTGCTGCGCCAGTTCGCCGATCCAGATTCGGTTATCCAGAAAGCCGACAATGGCCACGGCGGCGTTCACCGGGCTTTTTGCCGGCAGACTGATCGTCACGCGCCCACCTGGCGTCAGCGCGGCATTTTTAATGGTGAGTTGTAACGGCGCCAGAATCACGGTAAGACGGGGATTGCCGGGTTCTGGCGTGCTGGAGGCCGGGGCGCAGGTTACGGTGGCCGTGCCGGCCAACGGTGGGGTGAAATGTACCTGCAAGACCCCCGCCGGCGTTTGCAGCGTCACATCGCTTTTCACCGGCGAAGCAGTGGGCGGTGCGGCTAACGCCGATGCACCCCGCCAAACCAACAGCGTCACGGCGAGTACAGCGTGTATCAGTTGCGAGCGATTCATCATTCACCGCCTCGAAATAAGATTCTACCCCGCTTTTTTCACGAAGCGACTAAAGCTTCGGTTAGCTGTAGCATGATTCATGCGTTCATGAATCATGCGGGCTACACTACATGGTCATTTTACGACAGGTCCGCCACTTCTTCCTGCCGAAATGTTAATGAGCTCCCCATTGACAGCAAGCGATGCGCCTTGCTATCCTGCATTATTCATAACATTTCGAATAATGCTACAGCTAGCCCGCTGTATTCGCTTTACGAATACAGCGGGCTAGCGAAAGTCCTGATAGTTTCCTGATGCCATTCCCGCAAAGGACGGTCGTTATGGGCAGAGATCTTCGATTATTCACCGCGAGTCTGGTGTGCGGTCTGCTGGCGCTGATTGCGGGCACAGCAGGAGCGCAACAGATGGACGCTGTGCTGTTCAGTTATAAAAAGATTACGGTCACCAAGGATCAACCGCCGGTGCTGCAGGTGGTCATCAAAGTCAATGATCACCCGGACGTGGCGTTATTCAGCGTGGAAAGCATTAAAGGACACCCGGCCGAGGAACGGGCGGCGGCGATCACCTCCCGCTTCCAACAGGCATGGGACGTGACCCGGGATCGCGCACTCTTTGCCGGTGGTTTGACGGTCGGCCATAGTCTGGAATTTGACGCCTGGATTCTCGAGCCAACACGACGGATCGGCCCGATGCCCGACCATATGTTGCAGATCGACGGTATCGTCGGACCATCGTTCGCCGACACGGATACCGATGTGGATATCCTGACCCACATTCTTCATCTGATACGCAACGCACTGCGCGGTGTCGACTACCCGGCCAAAGAGCTGACGGCGGTCACCATGGAAGATATGGCGCAACTCGCGCTGGACAAGTGTAAGCAGGCCGGCGATGCGGATGACGATGCCCGGAAGCTGGCACTGCTCCACGAGGCGCTGCTGGCGGACGGCGACTGTCTCCCCGCATATCGCCTGTTGGCGAAGTGTTATAAAGATCGTAAAGATTCCCACGCCGCGGAATGCGCCGCGCTGCTGCAACGGCTGGAGGCCTGTCAGGCGCTGCGTGCGACGGTGCGGGACGCGCTGGCCAATGGCAAAGGCAATATCGCGCTGGCGCAGATGGCGAAAGCCCGCGACCTTTTCCCGCAAGCGATCTGGAATTACTGGATGCTTTCACGGTGTTATGAGAAGACAAACCAGTTAGCGGAAGCCATTCGTGTACTCGATCAGGGTGAACAGGAGTTAACGGGTAAGATGCGCTTCGGCGATATTCCCCTCTATGATGGATTATGGCCCGACCTCTTTCTGGTGCGGAAAGGCCTGTTGCGCGCGAAAATAATTAAATGATTTTTATGCAAGAGAAGGAGTTTGTGTCCCGACGATGAATTGACAACAAAATGCTCATTGATTTTTTGCCGTTTCGCGCGATTCGGTGTCGTGTGCCAACAATCATGGGGACCATGGTGCACCGCGAAGCAGAGATTTCACGAAAGCAATGTGTCGTGTCTTGATCGTGAAAGCAAAATAATCGATGAAAACCGGGAGTTAACTGTTGACAAAGGGTATCAGCCGTTGTATTATCGGGTATCAAGGCGTGAGAATCGGGGCCAATGCAAGTCTTCAATACCCAAGTCTTACATACCATGATACTGCAACATGGACTGACAAAGGCGGAACTGGCCCGGCGGATGGGGGTGAGTCGCGCTTGCGTCTCACGCATCCTCAGTGGACAACGGCAGCCCAACGCCGTCTTTATCGCCAATCTCAAACGGGTATTTCCGGACTGTTCCCTGGATGCGTTTTTTGCCCTTGATGGGAACAACGAAGCACTCAGTGTGCAGCATCCATAACCGGCTGTCGTGCAGCACAGCGAACGAGTCTCAGCGGTCTGACATCTTCACGGCGCGGAAATCGCGTTAAGTGGACATGTTTACTGTATTATCAGGCTATCATCGATGGCGGAATCGCCATGAAGGGGGTGTACATCGTAAAAACAACCAGACGGCACAGGGACCCATGGGCGGCAATGGGGTCCGATGTTTGTCCTGGTGAATTGCGGTTCGCCCCCGGCAATTCACACCGTGCGCCGCAAGGCGAAATTTCAGTTTCACAGCGTGGCTCGGCCACACATTCCACACACATCAAAGGAGAATCGACAATGTCAGTAGCTAAGCGATTAGCAATGGGCCTGTTGGCCCTGGTGGTTCTGTTCACCACCGTCGCCCTGTTCAGCGGTTGCACAGGGAAAACCGGGCCTGCTGGCCTGAGCATCACCGGCGCCACCGGCCCGTCCGGCGCCACCGGCCTCACCGGCCCGACCGGCCCGATCGGCCCGTCCGGCGCGACTGGCGAAACCGGCCCGTCCGGCGCCACCGGCGCGACCGGCGGCACTGGCGCGACCGGCGAAACCGGCGCGACTGGCGTTACCGGCCCGCAAGGCCCGACTGGTCAGTCTGGCATGGACTCCGTGGTCACCATCACCGGTAAGACGATCGACGTCACCGGCGCTGGCACCAACGCCCCGGAAGTCATTGCTGAGTGGATCGAGAACCCGACGTTTGGCGCTTCTGTTCGCAGCGCTGCGAAGATCTTCAAAGCCAAGCGCGGCCGCGCCGTCGGCGATTTCGTCATCTCCGTCCCGGTAGGCCTCTATCGCGTGTGGGCCATCACCTCTGTCAACAACACCCGCACCTGCTACTATCGCTCGATCTACCCGAACCCGGCTGATTCGATGGAAGGCGTCGTCTCCGCGACCGTCTTTGGCGCCACCGTGGCTCTGCCCCGCGCGCTGGAAGTGCCGGCGATCATCGTCGCCACCTCCTTCGTCAGCAACGGCGTCAACACCATTATTGACGGCAAAAACCGCCAGTACATCGGTTATGACGGCTCGGCTTCCGCCACCTGGAACTTCAAGGCTCCGGTAAGCGCACCGATCGCCAATTCCGTCAACCCGTTGGCCGCTGCCGACTGGACGGAAATCATCAGCAATATCGATGGCGCCACCAATGCGTCCATCGCGTTGACCGATGTCATTCTGACCAACCCGCTCAACGGCATTCTGGGTGAATTCTCTACCACACAGCCGTACAGCGTCACCCAGGGCGTCACCTCCGTGGACCCGGGCTTCTCGTTCTTCAGCAGTGGCCCGTACACCACCAATGTCGTCTTCGACTATGCCGCGACCGTGGCCAACCTGGTTGACAACGGCGCATTCGATGCTCCGATCTACGACCGCACCGTCGACGGTATCGTCGCTGGCCTGACGTTCCACATCGCCCAGACCCTCATCAACGGCGACGTGATCTATGTCAACAAGGACGACGTCAACCTGTTGATGGCTTCCAGCAGTCGCTTCTTCGGCGGATACGCTGATCCGTTGGATGAAGACGAAATTCTGAACATCCCCGCCCCGACGGTCCCGTCCCACTAAGGTCGAGATCATCTAGCGTGGATACGCGAACGCGGGTGGAGAGGTGCAAACCTCTCCACCCGCGCGTTGTTGGTAGATCAACCCTTTCATGTGGAATAATCGCTACGTTGGTGCGCACGTCGATGCGCGCGCCGGTTCGTACCGGCTCGCGACGGGAGTGCGACTGACCATGGAAGGAGCACATCAAATGAAGTCTGCAACGAGTCTTCTGCCGGGCTGTGCGCTCGCCGTCGCCGGCCTGTTCATTGTTATTCTACTCGGCGGATGTTTTAACTCCCAGGGGAAAGATGGCCCCACAGGTCCACAAGGGCTTTCCGGACCCGCGGGCGCCACCGGTCCCTCTGGCGCCACCGGACCGCAAGGCGCCAGCGGTTTGAACGGCACCGATGGCGAACCCGGGCCGGCCGGCCCGCAAGGCCCGGCGGGACAGGATGGGGTGTCCGCCCTGGTGAATGTCACCGGCAAAACAATCGATGTCGCCGGAACTCCGACGAACGCCCCCCAGGTGCTGCTGGAATTTGTCTCCTCGCCGGTTTATACTGTGAACCGCGGAAATCGCGGTCGCGTCTTTCGCGCGGCGCGTGGGCGGGCTGTCGGCGATTTCGCGATCCAGGTGCCGCCGGGCGTCTATCATATTCACGCCATTACCCAGGTGTGCAATACCCGCGTGGAACATACCGCCAGTCGTTATCAATATTTTTCCGCGACACACATTGGCGTCGACAACGTCGTGCCCCAATCACTTATTGTACCGGTGGTCTATGACGCCGCCAACTTTACCACTACCGGCTCTCCCTATGATGTGAATGGCACGACGAAATATGTCATTAAACCCACCCAGCGCATGGCGTCCTGGACATTCAACCTGAAGAAGAGTATCTTCGAACAGGATGTCTCGACCGAGGTGTTGAGCGACATGTTCAGTTATGATAACTCCTGGGTGCAGTTCACCGTGCAGTGGGTGACCGCGCAGTTCAACGTTCTCGGTACGTATAGCTCCTATCATTACGCCGTATCGGCGGATGCCGCGGATCCGGGGGACAGCAAAATTACCGGCGTCAATACCACCACGCTCGCGCCGTTTGGGTTGCCGGCAACCTGGGATTTCACCAAGCTGGGCATCTATGTCCAGGGGGTTGGCGATATGCCCAGTGATGTGCTGGTGGATCAGAATTCCGTCAAAGTGATCCAGGCGCAGGGGACGCGCGTTGCACTGCCGCCGTTGCCATAGCGACCTATTTCGCCCGGCGGTTAACCGCCGGGCAGCGAAGCCAACGTCGGATATTTCCGGCGTTACAGATTGATACGTTATCTGCAGGACAAGCCTGGTCGATGCAGACCGGGCGAGGACTTATACAATCCGTAAGGAGGAAACATCATGCGTAACACGAAAATCGCGCTTGCCGGCATGGCGGTACTGGTCGTGCTGGTGGCGGTCTATCTCAGCAGTTGTTATGCGGTAAAAGGGCAAACCGGAGACACCGGTCCCGCCGGGGCGAGTGGCGCATCCGGGGCGAGTGGCGCGAGCGGCGCCACCGGCGCTGCCGGACAATCCGCATTGGTGACGATTATCGGACGAACAGTCGATATCACGAAAACGCCGACTGACGCTCCCGAAGTGTTGCTCCAGTACATCGCATCGCCGATCTATTCCGGGACACGCGTGAAATCGCGGTGCTATCGCGCCGTTCGCGCGCGGCGCGACGGTATCTTCACCGCGTTGGTGCCGCCGGGCATTTACGACATCCACGCGATTTCAACCGTGTGCGGGCAACGCGTGGAATACACCTCGGGGCGACTGCGCAGCGTGAATGCGGCAACCGCCGGACAAACCATCAACCTGTCAACGCCATTAGTCGTGCCCAAGGCCTTTTCCGCGACCAATTTTTCTTCGACCGGCGCCCCGTATGATGTCGGGGGGCACACACAATATGTTATCCGCGCCGGCGATCGTATTGCCAATTGGATTTTCGATCTGTATAAACCGATGAATGACGTCGGCACCACCACCGCGCTCTATACACAAATGAATGGGCATACCAATACCTGGTGTCAGGTAACGCTGGAGTGGTTTGATCGCAATCTGGCCTTATTGGGCGCCGTCAGCTCGTATAAATATCTGGTGTCGCAGGGAATCGTTATCGACCAGGGCGACCCGATCTTCACCGGCGTTAATCTTGCCAGCGTCGTCCCGGCCTCCCTCCCGGCAAGTTGGAGTAACACTAAACTGGGCGTCTATGTGCAGGGAGTGACCGGCATGCCTGATGATGTGCTTGTTGATGCGGATTCCGTGGTGATCGTCCAGGCCAGTGGCACCGCCTTGACGCCCCCCAGTTTGCCGTAAATCACGCGGTCGCCAAGTGCATTGATCCGCGGGCTGCTCGCAGCCCGCGGATTCGGTGACAAACTCCGCCGGTGTTCGGTTGTGGGGACAAAGCAGGTGCGACACAGGCGTGCCACGACGGGCAAGCGCTACGGGCCACCGGCGGAGAGGTCCACGCCTCCCAACCGTTCTACCGTCATCCCCGGTGGGGGGATCAGGGTGAGGTTGCACGTGGTCAAGGTGGAGGCCTCAAGACCGAAACGCGTAGGATCGTCGTGTATGGCGGCAAAACGCGCGTGGGCCTGGGCGCGTGCGCGTTGGGCGTGCCGGGGCGGCGGGGTCGGCGCCAGGAGTTGCGCCAGACGTTCCGCGGCCAGGCAGATGGCCACGCGCGATTCATCCGCCGTTACCCAGCGTCGGCCCAGTCGTTGTGCGACCGCTGCCGTGGTGCCGCTGCCGCAGAAAAAGTCCCCGACCACCTCCCCGGCGTTCGTCGTCGCGGCGATCAAGCGTTCCAGCAAGGCTTCCGGCTTCTGCGTGGGATACCCCAGACTCTCAAACCCCCAGGGTAACAGGGTGTGATGTTCCCACACATCGTCCGGCAGTTTGCCGCGTTGGTAGTTGCGGGCAGAACCGTCGGCACGCTTTTGCCCATCCGTCCACTTATAGGCGGTGCGCACCGCGTCGGCATGGAAGGTCCACTCTTTCGCGGACTTCGTGTAGTAGAGGATCGTATCGTGCTTGCGGGCGAAGCGTTTTTTTGACGCGCCGCCACCGGAGTAGTACCAGATGAACTCATTCTGGAAATGGTTGTAACCGAAGAGGTGATCCAACCACACCTTCACATAATGAACGGCGTGCCAGTCCAGATGCACCAGGAGTGCCCCCGTCGGGCGCAGCAAACGGTGCATGGCTGTCAGGCGCTGGCCCAGCCAGTCCAGGTAGGCATGTACCCCCCCCTCCCAGGTGTCGCGAAAGGAGGGGGAGGGGTGTGCAGCGCCGTCATGCAGGTGGTAATCCTGGCCGGAGAAAAAGGGGGGGTCGAGGTAGAGCAGGTCAAAGCTTTCCGCGGGCAAGGCGCCCATGAGCGCCAGGCAATCCCCCTGGAGCAGGCGATTATGCCCGGTAGGCAGCAGGGGAGTTGCCTCCCCTGCCGGCCCGATGGTTTGTATGATCTCCAACTGCGGCATGAATTCTATTTCTGCATCGCGCTGATCAAGCTGAGGTACCAGATCTTTTCCGTGCTATTGAAGCTGTGCGTCAGTTCCATGCCGGTCAACTTGACCTGCACGCCAAAAGGGTGGCCCTTGTCATAAGCGACGCCATCGGCGATATCGCCATGTGTACCCCACATCAGGCCGATGCCGGCGCGATCATTCTCGGTCAACAACGGTTTCGCGCGCCAATCAAAGACGTGATTCATGTTCGCGGTGACCACGCCATACACGGCGAATTTCGTGTACGTATAGGTGGTCTTTGCGTCAGGGATGGCCACGGTGTTGCTGGTCGTCGTCGAATCGATGCGCATGCCGCCAGGTCCGTTTTGGCGCGTGATCGCCAGTGTATGTTTGGTGATCGCCGCCCCCGTCTTGGTGAACTGCGCGTTCTCGATGTACGGCAGGAAGTACAGGGAGGTGGGCAACCAGTTGGTTTTCACCGACCAGGGGCGAAAGTGCATTTCCATCGGGGAGATACCGAGTTGGACGTTCATCACCCCGAGTGGCATCATGGCGCCGCTGCGCCAACTCAGGCTGATTTTATCGCCGGGCGCCCGCACGAGACCGAGATAGGAGATCTCCGCGGGACGGAGAGCGGCCTCGGTGGGAATCTTCGGGGCCGGGGCGATCTCGGCAGGCGGTGTTGGCTGGGCCGGCGTGGTCGCGGCGGGCGGTGCAGTCGGTTGGTTCGGCGCGGGCGTGACCGGAGTAGTGGCATCGTCGGCGAAGGCGCGCAGCGCCAGCAGGACGGTAGCCAGGGCAATAACGCGGTGCAAGTGGGACATGGCGACATCCTTTCTGATCATGAGGTGCGTGTCTATGGAGGTAATTTCTCCACCTGGGTATGCAGTTGACTGTACCAGACACTACCAGTAGTTTTCCACTTCCTGATGTCCCGTAGCGGGACATTCGAAAATAGCCCGCCAATTTATTGGCGGGTTTCTGGAGCAAAAAAGTTGCCTAGTCCCTTGGGGACGGTCGAAACGTGCCTGGAAGCGATAGTTTCCGTCGTCCTTCCGGGACTTTACGCATATTCGGTCAACTGTACCCGGCAATGAATTGCCGGGCTATTATCGAATGTCCCTGCCGGGACAGATTAGATGATCGACACTACCCGTAGTGTTTGATACAGTCTACAGCATACCCAGGTTTCTTCACTAGTATAGCATGACAAGCCGGACGAATGGTACCTTTGCCGGGAAATTCCGGTGAGTGCTTTTCTCAATTTCTCCTCACTTTCGGCTAGCCCGCTCTGGTGTTCAGCTCTTTTAGTTTGAGGGTGGGGCAGGCTTTCCTCGCGCCGTCTCCCTCACCCTGGCCCTCTCCCGCTGGGAGAGGGCCAGGGTGAGGGAACACGATGGTAGGACAGGATTCGCTTCCGTGAGCGGGAAGTAACGGCGTCACCATGACCGACACCGTCAACAACTTCTAGCCGGCATTATTCATAACATTTCGAATAATGCCATAGTTAGCCGGCAGTCACTTCACGCATTACTCGCTGCGGCGCATACGGGTCATCAAGGCGTGCACGGCTTTCGTGGGGGTGCGTCCGTCAAAGAGGATGGCATAGACTTGTTCGCTGATGGGCATCTCTACCCCCAGACGACGCGCCAGGCGGATCACCGCTTCGGTGGTGGGTACGCCTTCCGCCACCTGCCCGGAGCCACCCAGGGCATCGGCGGCGCGTTGTCCGCGCCCCAAGGCCAGGCCCACGCGGTGGTTGCGGCTCATGGGGGAGAAGCAGGTGGCAATCAGGTCACCCGTGCCGGAGAGGCCGGCGACAGTCTCCGCTTGTCCGCCCAGACACAGCACTAATCGGCTGATTTCCGCCACCGCGCGGGTTAACAAGGCCGCTTTCGCATTGTCGCCATATCCCATCCCCTCGCAAATGCCCATACCGATCGCGATGACATTTTTCACCGCACCGCACACTTCCACCCCTACCATGTCAACGCTGGTATAGGGACGGAAATTAGCGGTCATCAATAATTCCTGCACCTGCGCGGCCAGGGCAAGGTGTTCGCTGGCGACGACCGTGGCCGCGGGTTGCCCCTGGGCAATTTCCGGCGCCAGATTGGGGCCGGAGAGCGCGGCGATGGCCGGTAACGCGGGGAGTTCGGCGCGGATGATCTCCGACATGCGCGCGCCGGTTTCAATTTCCAATCCTTTTGTCACCGTCAACACCGGCGGTACGGCGTTGGGAAGATACCCGCGCATCTCGCGGCAGACAGTGCGCATCCAACGGCTGGGGACGGCAAGGAGCAGCAGATCGGCGTCGGCGAGGGCCTCCGGCATGCTGGTGGTGGCGCGTAAGGCAGGCGACAGCGCGATGCCGGGCAGAAAAAGGGTGTTCTCATGCGAAGTGGTGATGGTGTCGACCACCGCCTGTTCCCGCGCCCACAGGCAGACCGACGTCCCTTTGTCGGCCAGCAACCCGGCTAGTGTGGTGCCCCAGGCGCCGGCGCCGATCACAGTCACAGTGGTGGCCATACTAATGCGTCTCCTCCACCGGCGGCATCTGTTGCCCGATACGTGGTTCGGTTCCCGCCAGCAAGCGCTGCAGATTCCCATAATGTTTGACGGCGACCAGCAGCGCCAGAGTCACACCCAGACCGATCATCCACACGCGCTCGTCTCCCTGCAGGCAAAGATCAGCGGCGAACGGCAGGACGAAGGCGGCGACTACCGAGGCGACGCTGACGTAACGGGTGATGGCCAGCATAATGAGCCAGGAGAGCAGTGCGATGGCGGCTACCAGCCAGCTCAACGCGAGGAGCATGCCCAACGAAGTGGAGACACCTTTGCCCCCCTTGAAGCCCAGAAAGGGGGAGAAGGAATGTCCGAGAACGGCGCTGATGCCGATGAGGATGAAGAGCGGCATAGTCAACCCATGGATAATCCCCACGGACTCCAGATAGTGCCCCAGGAGGATGGCAGCTATGCCTTTGCCGGCATCCAGCACGAAGACCACGCTCGCCGGTCCCGATCCCAGCACACGAAACGCATTGGTGGCGCCGATATTCTTGCTGCCTTGCTCGCGGATATCGACATGCTTCCAGGCCAGGCCGATCCACAATCCGAACGGCAGCGATCCGATCAGATAACTGCCCAGCACAAGGACGATGGTGAACAGAATGAGTGCAGTCAACGTACTTCCTTATTAATCCGGGTTCATGATGTTGCGCCAAGTGTACCATGAAAAGGGCTGGGCGGAAAAGATTGTTTGGTGAATGGGGCAGCGCAGGCGCCATACCTTTTCCCCGGCGGAACAACAAGGATTCTCCCAACAGTATGGGGAAACAGAGGGCAGGAGTATGCGATGCGACTGAGTGGTGTGGCGATTGCCGGATTGGCGCTGGGCGGGTTCTGCCTGTTGCTGGCGCCGATCATACATTTGCTGCAATGGATCGCCCTGGGGATCGATCTGCTGCTGGCGGTCCTACTGGTGGCGGACGCGTTGCAATTGCGTGACGCGGAAAAGCTGGTGGCGCGCCGGGAACATGAGGAGATTCTCTCGCTGGGCGCCGCCAACCCGGTGACTCTGGTTGTGGAAAACCCCACCCCGTATGCCTACCACGTGATTATACGCGATGCGCTGCCCGATCAGTGCGAAGGAGAGAGATACACCGGGCACGGCCTGCTCACCGCGTATGGCGAATTCCGTCACACGTATCGCCTGACTCCGCTGCAGCGCGGGGGCTTCGCCTTCGGTGTGTTGACCATGCGTATCAAAACAGGGTTGGGTCTGTGGGTGCTGCAGCGTGCGCCGGCGACCGCCACGCCCTTCAAGGTCTATCCGAACATTCAGCAGACCAAACAGCAGCATCTGCTCTCACGCCGCCTGCGCGCGCGTCAGATGGGGTTGCGCGCCATGCGCCTGCGTGGCCAGGGGATGGAGTTCGAGTCGCTGCGCGACTACCTGCCCGACGACGAATTGCGTCGCGTCGACTGGAAGGCCAGTGCGCGCCGCGGCAGCATGGTGACGCGAGAATATGACATAGAGCGCAGCCAACATATCATGCTCGTTCTTGACCTGGGGCGCGCCATGGCCAGTCGACTCGACTACATGACCAAGCTGGATCACGCTATCAACGCCAGCGTGTTGCTGACTTATGTGTCAGCGCAGTCGCAAGACCGCGTAGGGGTGATGGCCTTCGCTGATGAGATTATCGCCTATATGGCGCCGGGCAAGGGATCCGGGCAATTGCCGTTGGTGCTCGATCAACTGTACCCGTTGCAGGCGCGCGAGGTGGAGTCCAACTATCGCGAGGCCTTCACGTATCTGGCGCACCACCAGCGCAAGCGCGCATTGCTTATCATCTTTACCGACCTGATCGACCCTGACTCGTCCAAACGGCTCATCGACAATCTGGCGTTGCTGCACCCACGGCACGTCGTGCTGTGCGTGGCCTTGAGCGATTACGAATTGAAGGATATCCTCCACGGCGCTCCGGCCAATTATACCGGCATGTATCAGCAGGCCGTAGCTACCGCGGTGTTGGAAGACCGCCAACTGGCGCTGGCACAGCTCCACCAACGCGGCATCCTCACCGTCGACGCCGCCCCCAGCGACCTGGCGGTCGCCGTCGTGAACCGCTACCTGGCCATCAAGCGCGAAGGGCGCGTGTAAAGCGGCGCGAGCTGCTAGCTGTTCGCATTCTGCATGAACGCCTGCAGCGAGTAAAGGAAAAAATCGAAAAGATGAGAAGGTTATTTCAGAACCGCGAAGTATATACAGAGTTCATACCACCCTAAATTTTTCATCACTTCACACGCAATTTGAACGTGAAGACATGACGGGTGGTGATTTCCATCGTGCTTGCTCTACGGCTCTATGCTTTCGCTAGTCGCCTCCAGGCGGGAGGGCGAGTGTCCCCACGAGCCGCGCGCGTGAGTCTTAAGGGTGAAATGCGAAGAACGACGTTGCGGGTGATCACGCACAAAATCAGCCATAGTGTCGATCACGATGCACCCGCGCACGGCTCGTGAGGACACTCGCCCTCCCTGCCGATGTACCACGCGCACCTTCTTCGCCGTTTAGGCCATGATTGAATTGATTTATTCCACTTCAATCAATCGTTCAGGAGGAATGAGATGGGCGTCATCAGTGGTATCGTGACCTATGCCAACGGTCAACCAAGTACGATGTCCTGGGTAAGTGCGTCCGTGGGCGGGCTGCTGGGCGGGGTTACGGAAAGAGCACGGACCGATTCCTCCGGCCACTTTCTGCTTACCTGGAGTGCGGATTGCCAAGCGGATATCGTCTACTGTGATGGGTCCGAAGTTGCCCGGAATGTGCGCAACGGGACGAATAATTTACATATTACGATTCGCTGACCCGCATGATTCATGCACACATGAATCATGCCTTAACCCACCAGAGTATCCGACTTCCCACAATCACACCCATCACGTACCGCTGGTCATCCGTGAAAGAAGTTGCGGTCGGTGAGAAGCAAAGGGGGTGTAGCACTGCGATAACCGATAAACATCATTTCGTATTAACACAACTCGGATTATTCATGGGTGTTCACTGCCACGGACCATTCGGCTATTTCACGCATGCGTCCACCGTAGGCACGGAATCATGAATAACCCATAATTGGCGTTTTCTCGCCGCTATTTCCAGTGGAAGGAGTCTTCAGATGAGCAAGGCAGATCACATCTCCATGTTAGGTGATTATTTACGGGGTGAAGGATACGTTCCGCAAATCGACGAAGATGGCGACCTCAAATTTAAATATGAAGGCAGATCCTTTTGGATCCTCTTATCTGAAAAGGATGAGACGTTCTTTCAACTGGTCTTCCCGAATTTTTGGGAGATCGAGAGCCCGGAAGAACGGATAAGAGTTGAACGGGCCGCGCTTCTGGCTTCCGCGGATACCAAGGTGGCGAAAGTCTACCCGGTCAAAGAGAACGTGTGGGCCTCGATCGAGATGTTCGTCTCTCCGATGGATGCGGTGCGCCCGGTGTTCAATCGCAGCTTGCGCGCGCTCCAGGCCGCGGTTGAAGCATTTAAAGTAGAAATGAATAAATAGCGCAGTTGATTCTTGAACGCATTGATTGTCGGGCTAATAATGCCACAATTAGCCCGGCAGTCCATTACTTCAGGCATCATCCGGTTAAGTCTATCCCGGGTAGCCAGAGCTTTATTCGCTTCGCGAATGAAACGGGCTAATAAACCAGTTTATCAATTCCGCGGAGAAATTTCATCCGCTCAACCGCTGTTCCACGATGCCCAGCGCAAGAGTAATCAGGAAGAAGACTATGCCGGCGCCGGCGAGGGTGGACAGGGTGCGGGTGAGTTGGCCGGGGCGGGCGTGCCACAGGATGACGGCGAGTGCGGAGAGCGACAGGTAGAGCAAGATAACGAGCAGGCCGCGCGTGCCGGCCACTAACAGCGGGTTGGCCAGCACAGCATAGGCGAAGAGCAGCGGTTTGATGAGGATCGCCAGCGCGACCGGGCGCGCGACATCGCCCCCGATGAGTTCCTCTTGCAGGCGAATCCACTGGCGCTCCGCCGCATACCACCGCAGGAATTGCCAGAGCAGCAACCAGCCCAGCGCGGTGAAGATGAGACCGGTCTCAAAGAGGCGCGACAGATGACCGAGATCCAGACCGAACCGTTGCCCCATCAAGGTCAGGCTCATCCACTTCAGTGCGCTATACCCCAGCAGGGCGCTGGCCATCATGCGCAACTGGTGCGTCTCCGGGCGTACTCGGGGATAGGTGCGTTCCGCGACGTCCGGGGCTTCCGGCATTTCCGGCGCGAACGGCGACGGTTGGCGTTGGGCTGCGTCCCCGTCCTGCTTTTTCTCCTCCGGCTCTTTGGGCACCGGTTCTTTTTCAGCGAGGTGTAAACCCACCGCCGCCGCCGCGGCCAGCGCCAGATAGGCCAGGAATCCCAGGCTCTGCAATTCCCAGGTGAAGGCGGTGAAAACCGGCGGTCCGCCCAGCGATGACCCGAAGACCCCGCCGACCGGACTGACCTCCAGGAGGAAGCCGAGGAGTCCAAAAAGCGCGCAATAGAGTACGATGCGCAGTTTGATGTGCTGGTCGGAAGGGGTCATGCGCCGGCACTCCCTCCCGCGACGCCGGACGGCTCCTCACGCTTGCGGATAACAGTATTGATGCGCAGGATCGCTTCCGCCACCTCGCCGGCGGCGCGCAAGGCATAGGTGGTCACCGGCGCAGGATCTACCACGCCCAACTGGAGCATGTCGGCGACCGCCCCGGTGTCGCAGTCGATTGCCAGCGTGTCGGCGCCGGTGTGCTCCATCGCCGCCAGAACTTCTTCCACCTTTTCCAGGGGGTTGAACCCGGCGTTGGCCACGATGCGTGCGAGGGGTTCGCGCAACGCGGTAGTCACGCTGTCCACGCCATAGGCGGCCATCGGTCCGGCCAGAGCACGGGTAGCCGCGACGTCGCACAACACCGCCAACAGAATCGCACCACCGCCGGGCACAACGCCACCGCGCAACGCGGCTTGTAACGCGCAGGCAGCATCTTCCGCCACGCGGGCGCGTTCGGCACGCACTTCCGCGGTGGCGGCGCCCAACAGGATTGTCGCCATCGCCTCCCCGGCGCCGCCGGTGATGCGCGTGTGCCCCAAACGCTCGTCGCACACAATCTCCACGGCGTGGCCCAGCACGGCGGTGAACTCCTCGGGGGAGCGCTTGAGCATACTCCGCTTGACCGGACGCGCCCCGGTATGCCGCGCCACGCGCTGTAAGTCACGTGAGGTAAGGCGACGGATAATCAGCATACCCGCCTCGGTAAGGACATCCTCTGCGATGGCATGCACCGCCTTGGTGACGAAGAGGACACGCACTCCCTGCGTCGTCAAGCGCTGCAGCGCGGCGCGAAACTCCTGTTGGTAGCGCGTGAAGGCCGCGAAACCGGCCTCCGTCCCCAACGCCTGACTATCGACGTCGTCCGGCTCCAGTGCGTCATCCAGACAGAGTACCGAGGCATCGCGCACCATGCACGGCATCTGCCGGTTGACCGGCTCCTTGTCCAGAATCACCCCCTGCACCACGGCGCTGTCCGCCCCCTCGCGCGCGACAATCCAGTCGGCCAGGCGGAATGCGGGGTCGGTCAGGCGTTCGCCTCCGATGCACGCCGCCGCTTCCAGGCATAACGCGGCGATATCCGCCTCCTGCCGCCCCGCCACCAGTACGGCCTGGCGCAGCAGTGGGTCGCCAATCTCGCGAATAGGGATCGCGCGCCGAGACACCCCGTCAATGGCGGCGGCGATGCCGACGCGCAACCCCTCCAGTACGCGCGTGACCGGTACGCCGCGGCCGATCTGCGTGACCCCCTCGCTGATGAGTGCAGAGGCCAACACCGTGGCCGTCGTAGTGCCGTCGCCCACCTGCGCCGCTTGCGCGCGCGCCACGTTCACCAGCAACTGCGCCGCCGGGTGGGTCGCATCCAGTTTTTCCAGGATGGTGTTGCCGTCGTTGGTGATGATCACCTCGCCGAAGCGGTCCACCAGCATGCAGTTCAGACCTTTCGGGCCCAGTGTGCCTTCCACCGCGGCGGCCACCGCGCGTATCGCTGCCGCATTGCTCACCAACGGCGTCGCGCGGTCCTCGGCATCAGTCGAACGTGAAGCAGTCATCTACAAGACTCCTTACCTCTGGAAATGCTATATAGACCCTATCAAGGTATCTGCTGAGTCGCCCCGCGCGCTGCCGAATCACGATGAATAGCATCGGCCGTCTGGGCAGAATGGATCTGTTCATCATGCGGGTGAGTGAACCGCGTCCCCATTCTCGAGCCACTGAACCTGATCGGCGGTCAGCGTGAGCGTGACGGCGCCGCAGGCGTCATCCAGGTGCACGGGGTCCGTGGTGCCGAGAATCGGGACGACGGGGAAGGGGTGGCTGCGCAGATAGGCCAGCGCAATCTGATTGGTGGTGGCGCCCATGTCCGCGGCCAGCGCGGTGGCACGCTGCAGGCGGGCGCGGCTGGTGGGGTTATCGAAGCTTTCCGCGCCTCGTTGCCCATTGGTGGCGAAGTAGCCGTTGGCGGTAGGGGAGTAGGCCACGACGGCGGTCTGGGTGGCGGCGTGCCAGCGGATGTCCGCCGGCTGCAGGAAACGCATGGTCGGATCGGCGGTGGGCTGCCAGTTGGGCACGGCCAGATTCCATTGCGGCTGTGACGCGGCGAACCCCTGCAGGCCATGGGCCGCGGCGTAAACGTTGGCTGCCGCGAGGCGCGCGGTGCTCCAGTTGCTGCCGCCCAACGCGCGCAGCCGACCGGCGGTGATCTCCTCGTTGAGCAGCTCGATAATCTCCCCCACCGGCACGCGTGGGTCGTCGCGATGCAGCCAGTAGAGGTCAATGCACGGGATGCGCAGGCGCTCCAGGCTGTCGGCGATATCCTGTCGCAACACGTCAGGGGCCAGATACCCGTCCGGCCGCGGATACGCGGGAGGAGCGGCGGGATGCCCGCCCTTGGTCCCAATGACCACGTTCTCCAGCGCACCGAGTCGACGCAGGCAGTCGCCCAGCGCACGCTCGCTGGCGCCGTTGCCGCCTTCCTGCCAAAAACCATAGCAGTGCGCGGTATCGAAGAAATTGCCCCCCGCCGCCAGGAACCGCGCGACGAAGCGGTCCAACGCTTCATCCAACAACACGGTGCCCACCGGCCCGCAGCCCAGGCATAATGCCGATACGCGCAATGGCGTGCGCGGGAGTTCGATACGTGGTACCGGCGACGATGAGCAATTGGTCATAGTACGCTCCTGAAGAGATGACACGGTCTTCTATCATAACATAGAATGCGGAGATCGCCAGTATCAAGCATCGGCAGTGCGCGTATTTTTGGCGCGCGGTGGATGTCGCTGGTCTTCGCGATGTTATCGAAAAACGACACTCCGGAGCAAACGCAGGGATTGACAACGAGTCATGGCAATCGTATACTGAATATTATATACTCTTTGTAAGGAAGGTATCTTCATTATGCGTCGTGGTTTCACGCTCATCGAGCTACTGGTAGTCATCGCCATTATAGCTATTTTGGCGGCGATCCTCTTTCCGGTCTTTGCGAAGGCGCGGGAAAAGGCAAGACAAACGTCTTGTTTGAATAATCAACGGCAGATCGTCACTGCGTTGCTGATGTATGCGCAGGATCATGATGAGATGCTCCCGGATGCCGCGAGCATCTGGGGAAGTCTGAGTTTGGACAAGGGGGTCTTCAAATGCCCCACGAAATCGCGCTTGGCCAACGCCTATGTCTACAGTAATACCGTCGCCGGCAAGGCATTGGGGAAAATTACCGAACCGGTTACCGAACCGATGACCGGCGACGGCTTGCATGCGGCAACCGCAGAAACTGCACGTTTTGGCGCCACGTATGACAATGTGGGTTATACCTCCGCTGATTATGATCTGCGTCATAGCGGCGGCGTACTGGTCGGCTATGCTGATGGGCACGTGACGTTGGAGAAAACGGCGCCGTCGACCACCGGGGTCCCATTGAAGAACGTAGCCCTGCCGATTACCAGCAATCTCGTCTACTGGTTGGATGCCGGCGCGGTGACCGGCACGGTGGGGAGTGCGGTGAATTCGTGGCCGGGCTCCGTACCGGGCGATACCACGGCCGCGACGAAAACGTCGGGCACCGCACCGGTACTGCGGACGGATAGCAATGGTCTGCAGTACGTAAGCTGGGAGAACGATGGATACCTCTCGACACCGAGTGTCAGTTCTGCCTTCACCAGTGTGA